>Ga0160423_10000074_pt1 | contig 64785 bp, 56 predicted proteins | sample CRUFie14St8metaG_FD_108191 | JGI IMG/M metagenome (GOLD analysis project Ga0160423, IMG submission 108191) | Marine microbial communities from the Costa Rica Dome - CRUD Field 142mm St8 metaG | ecosystem: Environmental > Aquatic > Marine > Oceanic > Photic zone | place: Costa Rica: the Eastern...
GTTAAATGAGTATTTGGGTTCATATAAACAAATCATTGATTTACAATCACATTCAAAGGGAATTTATTTATTCAAATTAGATACAGATAACGGAACAATTACTAAGAAATTAATACTTCAATAGGATATCTTCAAAAGTGTTTTTCATTAGATATATAATTTCATTATTTTTTCTAACATCTTACTTTATATTAAGTTCACAAGACCTAATTCTTAAAGATTATATAGTTGAAAATAATGATACTATTTTATTAACTGACATTCCAAGCATAGAAGTTCTGTCATTTATTGATAACAAAGAAAAAATAAAATACAGAATATTAAAGAGGAGGGTTTTAAAAGTTTATCCATATGCCATTTATACAAAAAATAAGTTAGTAGAGATAGAACAAGATTTAAAAGGAATATCAAAAAATAGAAAGAAAAAAAAATATACAAAAGAAGTTTCTAAATTTTTAAAAGAAGAATTAGGGCAAAAAATGAGAAATCTTACTAGATCAGAAGGTAATATTTTAGTTAAGTTAATATATAGAGAAACAAAAGTGTCAACTTATAAATTACTTAAGCAATACAGAGGAAGTTTTAATGCTATGTTCTGGCAAACTATGGCTAAAATTTATGACAATGATCTAAAACAAGAATACAGTCCTGAAAATGTTCGAGAGGATATATTTATCGAACATATAATTATACAAGCAAAGCTTGAGGGTTTATTATAGACAAATTAATATACTTTTTAAAACTGATTTTATTCTAAAATTAATTTGCTTTTTGAGATATAGTTATTAGTTTCTATTATTAACAGATAAACACCATTTTGTAAACTCCCTTTTTCTATTATTATTTTATCGCTATCTGTATGATGGTCAAATTCTCTTACCTTTCTGCCTTGAGGGTCGTATAAAGATATTCTTGTTAATTTTGAATTATCTAACAAGTTAATAGTAGTTGCAGTTTTAAATGGGTTTGGAAATATCAAAAGTTTTTTTGTCAATAATGAAGATACACTAGTTGATATATTATTAACATTTACAGGATCAGATGTTGTTGTACATCCATTAGCGTCTGTAACAGTTAATGTATAATCTCCATTTTGAGATGGAGTAAATATATCACTGGTACTGACAGTTATACCATTTAAAAACCATTCATACGTGTATCCTGGAGTTCCTCCATTTGCATATCCCTCCAATTGATTTCCTGAGTATGTAGATGTAATTATTAACTGTAAAGGTTCGTTTATAGTGTATGTTGTACTTCCAGATGACCCTTGAACATCTGTAACACTTACATTGTATGTCCCAGCAGCTAAATTATTCGGATTAACTCCAAACCAGTTAGTTGTATAAGGAGCTACTCCTCCAGCAATACACAGTTGAACATTTCCTGTAGTGTCTCCATAACATAAAATGTCACTTGTAACAGTATTTATATTTAAAGCTCCTGGTTCAGTAGCATCAAAACTACCGGCTTCAAAAAAAACACCAGAGTCAAAAGAATCATCAGTTCCATCTGCGATTGCGAGTTTTATGTGATAAATATTACATGGAATTACAGCGGCTTTAGCTGTAAATACATCTGTAAAACCGTTAAAGGCAGAGGCAATTGCTAAAGTATCATAATTATAATACTGAGAGTTGATTGTATCATTAACAGTCGAAATTGTTATTGGAAGAGAAGGAACAGAATTTGGTACTTCAGCTATATTTATTGCTCCCCCAGGGAAACCGGGTGGAGAGTTGTATGGTCCTGTGATTCCCGGACCAGATATTAAGAAAGCAAAAACGTCGTTATAGCTCGAATTAACAAAATCTAAATATTCTTCTGAGGCAAATACATAATTGAATGTAACAGTATCAGATGATGGAACAAAATCAAATTCTAAAATTGCAGCATCCTCAGTGGATGAAACCGTAAATGTTTGACCAATTAATCCTGGTACTGAGTTTGCAATTGTTAGTAAATCTGGATCTCCTGCCCCCATAAAACTAGTTGACAAATGATATCCCTCTACAATTGGTGTAGAATCAATAATATTTGTCCATGTACTATCATATATATAGTTCCACCAAATTGTATCAGCTCCCGTGTTTCCAATTGAATCAATATTTCCAGTAGAAAGTATAAATCCTTCTGAAAAACCTATGGAATGGGTAGAGTCTGTAAAATAACCTATTTGTGAAGAATCACCAGTAAAATTGTGGTTACTTGTTGTTACACCATTTCCAATTAATATGTTGTTAATTAGGTAAGAAGGATGATTAATTGTTGAGTTTGTACTAACTTGAACTTGAGAAAAAACATTGATACTTATTAGACATATTAGAATTAAAGAAACATTTTTCATTTTTAATTTTTAAACAAAAATATACATATTTTTGAATTAGCATAAATAAAAATCTTCTATAAATCTAAATTGTCAATAATTTCGTCAGAGGCGATATTTGGTATTGTAATCTTTAAATTTGGCTCAGACTCCATAGCTCTTTTAATAGCAAAGTTTGCTTCTTTATTTCTTGCCCAGCTTCTTCTTGATATTCCATTGTTAACATCCCAAAATAGCATTGACTTTAATCTTCTCTCACTATCTTTTGTTCCATCTAACATTAATCCAAAACCGCCATTAATTACTTCACCCCATCCAACACCACCTCCGTTATGGATTGAGACCCAAGTAGCACCTCTAAAACTATCACCAATAACATTATGTATTGCCATATCTGAAGTAAATTGAGAACCATCGTAAATATTTGATGTTTCTCTGTATGGTGAATCTGTCCCACTAACATCATGATGATCTCTTCCTAAAATGATTGGAGCCGAAAGTTCACCTGTGGATACAGCATCATTAAAAGCTTTAGCGATTTTTATTCTTCCCTCTGAGTCAGCGTAGAGTATTCTAGCTTGTGAACCTACTACCATTTTATTCTTACTTGCCTCAATAATCCAATTGATATTATCATTCATTTGCATTGTTATTTCCTCAGGAGAATCTTTTATCATTTTTTCTAAGACTTTGCGGGCAATTTCATCTGTTTTTTCTAAGTCTTTCGGACAATTAGATGAACAGACCCATCGAAATGGACCAAATCCATAATCAAAACACATTGGCCCCATAATATCTTGAACGTAAGATTGATATTTGAAATTTCCTTTTTTGTCTAAAATGTCTGCACCTGCTCTACTTGCCTCTAGTAAAAAAGCATTGCCGTAATCAAAAAAATACATACCTCTTTTAGTTAGTGTATTAATTGCTTTTGTATGTCTAATAAGTGTCTTTTCAACTTCTTTTTTAAATCTTTTAGGATTTTCAACCATCATTTTATTTGATTCAGAATAACTAAATCCAACTGGATAATATCCTCCAGCCCATGGGTTGTGTAGTGAGGTTTGATCTGATCCAAGTTCAATTTTTATTTGTCTTTCAACTAATTTTTCCCATAAATCAACAATGTTACCATCATAAGCAATAGAAACAGCTTCTTTATTTTTTTTAGCTATTAAAGCTCTATCAATTAGCTGATCTAAATCTTTAAAAACTTCATCCACCCAACCTTGTGAATGCCTTTTATATGTTGCTTCAGGATTTATTTCAGCTACTATACAAACTCCTTTGGCGATTACACTAGCTTTTGGTTGTGCTCCACTCATACCACCTAATCCCGCAGTAACAAATATTTTACCACTCATATCTTTTGCTTTTGGGTCAATTTTTCTTGAAGCGTTAAGAACTGTTATATTAGTTCCATGTACTATACCTTGAGGACCTATATACATGAAACTACCAGCAGTCATTTGCCCAAATTGACTAACTCCTAATGCATTAAATTTTTCCCAGTCATCAGGTTTTGAGTAATTAGGTATCATCATGCCATTTGTAATAACTACACGTGGAGCGTCTTTATGTGAAGGGAATAATCCCATTGGATGACCGGAATATAAAACTAATGTTTGTTCGTCTGTCATTTTTGCCAAATACTGCATACATAACAAATATTGTGCCCAATTTTGAAATACTGCTCCATTTCCACCGTATGTTATTAGTTCATGTGGGTGTTGCGCTATCATATAATCTAAATTATTTGATAACATCATCATAACACCAGCAGCTTGTTTGCTTTTATGTGGAAAATCCTCAAAATGACGAGCCTTTATTTTATAATCAGGTCTGTACCTGTACATATATATTCTTCCATAATCTTTTAATTCATTAGCAAATTCAGTAGCTAATACTGAGTGTAATTTTTTTGGGAAATACCTCAATGCATTTTTTATAGCAAGTTTTTTTTCTTCTGTATTCAGAATAACTTTTCTTTTTGGAGCATGACTAACATTATTATCATATATTTTTTTATTTGGAAGCTCAGATGGTATGCCTCTCAATATAGCGTCTTTTAAATCACTCATCTTTTTTCTTTTTTTTAAATTCTTTTTTAAAAGGACAATGTTTACAATTACTTTGACAACAATATCCTCTTTTTAAATGATATTTTTCAGTAAATACAACATATCCCTCTGGTGAATAATAATATTCTTCTTTATCTAATTTTTCTATTTTAGAAAATCCTTTCATTTAACTGCAAATTTACGATATTTGTGTCAATGAAAATCAAAACTGAAAAAATATCATTACCCCTGCTAAATTTAAAAGAAATAGAGCTTTTTATTAAGAGAATTGATTTATTAGATCCATTAATTTCTGGAAATAAATTTTTCAAGTTAAAGTATAATATGTTAGAGGCTAAGAGAAAAAAAAAAAAAACATATTAACATTTGGTGGAGCATATTCAAATCACATTGCAGCAACCGCATTTGCTGCTAATAAATTTGGATTTAAAAGTATTGGAATTATTAGAGGAGAGAAGTCTACTAATCTAAATTATACTTTACGTTTCGCCAAAGAAAATGGAATGAAAATTCATTACATTAGTAGAGAAAAATATAAAGAAAAACATACTGTAAGTTTTATAAATGAATTAAAAGATAATTATAAAAGTTTTTACTTGGTTCCAGAGGGAGGAGCTAATAGTTTAGCAATAAAAGGCACTGAGGAAATTTTAGATGATGAAAATCACGATTATATTTGTTGTCCTGTAGGTACTGGTGGAACGATATCCGGAATTATCAATTCTTCACAAAGTCAAATGAAGATTTTAGGATTTCCTGCAATGAAAGGAAATGATGATTTATTAACAAATATTGAGAGTTGGACAAATGAAAAAAATTGGTATATAATTAATAATTATCACTTTGGTGGTTACGCGAAAATAACAAAAGAATTAATTGATTTTATTATGGATTTTAACTTTAATCAAAAAATACCTTTAGATGTTATTTACACTAGTAAAATGATGTATGGAATAATTGATTTAATTAAGAAAGATTACTTTCCAAGAAAGAGTAGTATTTTAGCTATCCACACTGGAGGAATTCAAGGAAACATAGGAATGAATGATAGATACAATCTAAATCTCCCTCATTATTTCTAAACTACTATTTTTTTTCCATTTACCATTTGTGAAGTCTGGTATTTTTACAGAGTTACTATTTGTTGCTACCGATAATTCTGAAAGTGGTGTAATAGCTGACCACATAACACTATCATACAGGTTTATATCTAATGGAATCCCAAGATTTAAACATCTTATTAGTCTATAGATCATTATAAAATCCATTCCTCCATGTCCTTGTTTAAAATTATTACTAATGGATTTTAATTTTTTTATTATTGGATGTTGATATTTATTTTTATAAAAATTGTAATCTTCTTTTCCTAACCAATTATGTCCCCAATATTTTGGATTTTCACTATCAATATATAATCTACTTGGGTAACCGTCATGTACTGCTTTTGTTCCAACAAGTTTATTTATTCTAGAGTATGGTCTACCAGTATGAACATCAAATTGCAACAGAATTGTTTTGCCCTTGTAAGTCTTTATTAGAGTATTATTCATGTCTCCACATTTGTAGGATGTTACATGATGATTTATTTTTTTTGAAGCTAAGCTTAGATTTAATTCTCTGCTACTCATTGATGTTAGATGAGAAAAATTATCTCCTCTACCAATATTTAGATAAAATGCAATTGGTCCAAGACCATGAGTAGTATAGAAATTTCCATTTCTATCAATATGTTCTTTTAATCTCCACTGACCTTCATAGTATTTATTGTCTAATAATAAAGCTCTCAAATCATGAAGATAGGCTCCTTCTGCGTGAGTTATATCCCCGAAAACTCCCTCTTGAGTCATATTTAATATCCAAAGTTCCTCCTCATTATAATTGCAATTTTCCATCATAATCAGATGTTTCTTTGTTCTTTCAGAAACTTCAATTAATTTCCAACAATCTTCTAGGGTACTTGCAATTGGAACTTCACAGGCAACATGTTTTCCCATTTCCATTGAATGTATTGACATATGAGCATGTAAATTCCAAGGAGTAGCTATCAATATTAAATCTATATCTTCAATTTTACACATCTTTTTCCAATCATTTGCAGATTTGAAAAATAATTTAGCTTTTTTATTTTGGAATTTAGAAAGTTTATTTGAAGCTTTATTTACTTTTTTTTCAGATATATCTGAAATAGCAATAATTTCTGCGTGATTGTTTTTTACTAAATATTGAAACATTTCTAATAAAACACTACCTCTATTTCCTACACCAATAATGCCTATTTTAACTTTTTTTATTTTTTCATCAGAAAAGGAAAACATTTCTCCACTTGTCTTTATTTTAGTGTTATTAATTAATTCTTCAATAGAGTCAATATTAAATGAAAAAGAATTAAGAGATGTACCAACAAGAGCTGAAGTTCCTAATATTGATTTTAAAAAATGTTTTCTATTCATATTAATTTGTTTATAAAATGAAAAAGTAAATGTATGAAATATTTGATTTATATTTAATTTAGTAATGTGAAATATGTAATTTTTATTTGTTTACTGCTGAATATTTTGAATGTGTCTTCTCAAAGCAAAACCGAGTTATACGTAATAAAATACTCTGACTTAGCTATACGGGAGATGAAGCAATATAACATTCCAGCATCAATTACATTATCTCAAGGAATTTTAGAAAGTGGTAATGGAGAAAGTAGATTAGCAACTAAAGGAAATAACCATTTTGGAATTAAATGTCATGGATGGCAAGGACAAGAAATTTATGCAGACGATGATGAGGAAAACGAATGCTTTAGAAAGTATAGAAAAGTAGAAGATTCATTTAGAGATCATTCAATTTTTTTAAAAAAAAATGGAAGATATTCTTTTTTATTTGAATTAGATTTAAATGATTATGTAGGCTGGGCACATGGACTTAAAAAAGCTGGATATGCTACTTCTCCAAATTATGCTGAAAAATTAATAAGTTTAATAGAGAAATATGATTTAAGTAGATTTGACAAACATAATACTGAACTTAAAGAACAAGAATTATTCTTATCATATAATTATGGTTTTCCATTTATTTTTGGGTTAGGTTTAAATTACGTTAATGATAGTAGATATATTATTTCTGCTGATGTATCATCATCATTTATTTTTAATTCATCATCAATCGGAGTTGGAGTTTGTTTGTTTCATGATTTATATACCCAACTGTCTGTAAATGGAATATATCACGGTTTTTATGAAGATAATATACATAAAATTAGTTATGGAATTAATCCAAAACTATCTTATTTCCTATCAACCAAAGATCATAAAAAGATTTTAGTGAACTTAGGGATGATATATTCATTTAAAAAAATTAATAATTATAGTTTTTTTCCATCAATTAGTTTGTCATATTTAATAAATAATTAATTACTTTTAAAATAAAAGTAATCACCGGATGAAGGTTGTTTTTTATCTAGATATTCGTTAACCGCTTCATTCCAATTTAATTTTTCTCTACCATTGTCGACAATAAAATACACGTGTTCTTTTTTAAATAAATTATAATCATAACCATCTATTAGCATTTTCTCTTTGAGTTTAATACTGGCATTTCTAAAAGTTTCTCCATTTTTAATATAATAAGTTATTTCAACTAAATTATTTGTGTCTTTATATTTTTGTGTGTTTTCTATAATTTCATTTATTAACTTCTGTTCATTTTTTTTGTTAGCGTCAGTATTTAATGATGTTGTATCTTTTGTCTTTTTTAATTTATAATTTTTGAAATTTGAAATAACTCCATTAAGTTCTGCGCGTAGTTGGTAGGAAATTATATTATGTGTACTGTCTGTTTGTGTACTGCTGTCAAAAAAATAATTTAATGAGTAGTTATTAAATTGGTTATTTTTAAAATTTGAAAATGCATTATTTTTAAGTTTATTTTCAGATATGATATTTTTTAAATTTATACTATCTGAAGAAAAAATAAAGTACTCTCCACTGTTAATATAATAATTTGTTTCTTGAGTGTATATTTCAGATAGAAGAAGTGTGAAAATAAAATTTGAATCTATCATATTACAATACCTATTTGAAATGCTTTCACTAATTGTGTTAAGAAAACTTTCTATATTGTATGGTTCAGAAGATTTTAAGTAAAAATATATATTTTTTTCTATTTTAAAAAAACCAACTTCATTAAGATAATTGGTAAATTCTAAAATGTTAAAATCATTTGATTTAATCATTGAGTTGTTTAATGAATCCCATTTATTGAAAATTGAGTTATTTTTTAAATATTTTTTATAGTTAATCAATGTGTTTTTATTGTATGACACACTAAAAAACTCAGTAATATTACCAGACAATATTTCGTCTATTTTAATTTGATGAGTTTTTTGATTTCTTAAGATATTTGTGAAGTTTGTAGAATCATAATAGGAAATAAAATTATTTGATTTTAATGAGTCATAATTAATTGAAGTGTTTTTATTAAGTAATTTTAGAATTAAATCAGAATCATCATTTTCCTTCAAATGATTTTTGATGTTATTGTTTGAGCTGTCTTGTAATCCATAATATATCCAAATGCATATCGAAAATACACAAACAGACCCAATAACAATTTTTTTTAGTTTTTGATTCATTTTTTATTAATTAAGACAAAACTATTTAAAATAGCTTTAGTTGTTTAGGGATTAGTTGAAAACTTTTCCTATGATGTATGTTAGCACCAAATTTAAGTATTGCTTCTCTATGTTTTTTAGTGGGATATCCTTTATTTTTTTCCCATTTATATTCAGGGAATTTTATCGATAGACTTTTCATAATTCGATCTCTTTCAGTTTTTGCAAGTACTGAGGCAGCTGCTATGCTCAAGAATTTTGTATCACCTTTGACAATACATTTATGTTCGACGTCTCTGTAAGAATTAAAACGATTTCCATCAATTAGTAAGAGTTCGAATTTACAATTAATTTTATCAATTGCTCGATGCATTGCAAGAAATGAAGCATTAAGTATGTTTAATTTATCAATTTCTTTTGGGGATACAACTCCAACTCCAAAACTAACAGCCTCTTTTTTGATGATTATTTCTAATTTTTCTCTAGTAATAACATTGAGTTTTTTCGAGTCATTTAGAAATTTGTTGTTAAAATTTTTAGGTAAAATAACAGCTGCAGCTATTACAGGACCTGCTAAACAACCTCTCCCTGCTTCATCGCAACCAACTTCAGTTTTATTGGTTAATTTAAGTTGTAACATTTATTTATTAAAAAGTCCGTTTTCTTGTTTTTTGTTGATTTTTTCAGAAATATTTTTATTTCTTACATCAACATCTTCATAAAAAATCCACTTTCCGTTTTTGTATTGGAAACAATTAAAGCTGCCGTCAGGAACGAAATACGCGTTATATTCTTTATAACTTTCTTTTAATGGAACTAAATTATCGAAAACAATTCTTTTTTTATCATTATCATAGTTTACAGAAACGGATGTATTTTTATTGTAATCGATAAGTACTCTAAATGTTTTATTCTCATTTTTTATAAATATATCCTTTCCAAAAATAGCTTCCTTATCATTTATCTCAATTACATCAATAATTTTCTGAGTCTTTTCTTCATAATTTCCGTCCCATCCAAGAATAGTGTAATATTTATTTTTTTTCTTTTTTGGGCATATTATTTTGTAGTATAAAGCTCCGTACCAATTATCATTTTTAAAAATGTGATTTTCATTAATATTATTTGACACATTATTTAATTTAATTATTTTATTTTTTTTATTGTCTTTTGAAGGTAATACGATATATCCATAGTACTCTATTCTACCATCATCTTTACGTAAAATCCAGTTAAATAATTTAAATTTTTTATCCTCAGGCTGTAATATGCTTATAGTTTTTAATGAGTCAAATGGATAGTTATATGAATTTGGATATTGAAGTATTTCCAACAATTCTGTAGTGAAACCATTATTTGCTTCTTCTCTGATTTTTTCATTTTTATTAAACATCATAGTATGAGCTATTGAAGAAAGAGTGTCTTCGTACTCATTTAATACCTTTATGGAAACTTTTTGAGCAAAAATATTTTGTGATATTAGCAGTAGTATTACAGAAATTATTTTTTTCATGAAACAAATATAATAATAAGTAAATTTAGATACATGTGTTCCAAATTACATCGTTAGGAGGTATGGATTTTATTACTATATCCTTTCTGTTAACAGGGTGTTTGAATTCTATTTTTTTTGCCAGTAAATGAATTGAAGCATCTTTATTGGAGCGTTTAGATCCATATTTCAAATCTCCTTTAATCGTACAACCAATATTTGATAGTTGTGCCCTAATCTGGTGATGTCTTCCTGTTTTTGGTATTATTTCTAAAAGAAAATAATTATTTAGTTTTTTAATTAGTCTATATTCAAGTATTGAGTATTTTCCATTTTTTTCTTTGACAACATAAGATTTATTTTGTTTATGATTTTTTTTTAAATAATTTTCCAATGTGCCTTTTTCATTTGGTGGACAATTATTGACTATCGCCCAATATGTTTTTTTTACTTCATTATTCTGGAATTTTTTATTCATTCTTATAAGAGCCTTTGATGTTTTTGCGAATAATACAATACCAGAAGTAGGTCTATCAAGTCTATGAATAGTTCCTAAAAAGACTTTTCCGGGCTTGTTATATTTTTTTTTGATATAATTTTTAACAAAATCTGATAATGGGATATCTTTTGTTTTATCTCCTTGTACAAGATATCCCGCTTTTTTATTTACTGCAATAAGGTGATTATCTTCATACAGTACTTCAACCATTAGTATTGTTCACTTTCATTTGGAAAGTTCTTTTGTTTAACATCAGATACATAGTTTTTAACTGCACCTGATATTTCATCATATAAATTTAAATATCTTCTTAAAAATCGTGGATTAAACTCATGTGTCATTCCTAACATGTCATGTAATACTAAAACTTGACCATCTACGTCAGGACCCGCTCCGATACCAATGATTGGTATAGATACATTTTCAGATACTCTTTTTGCTAATTTAGCAGGTACTTTTTCTAATACGATTGCGAAACACCCAGTTTTCTCTAAAAGTTTAGCGTCTTCAATAAGTTTGTTTGCCTCATCTTCTTTTTTAGCTCGTACTGAATATGTTCCAAATTTATAAATAGATTGAGGTGTCAAACCAAGATGTCCCATTACTGGGATTCCTGCAGTAAGTATTCTTTCAATAGATTCAATAATTTCTGAACCTCCCTCAAGTTTTACAGAATGTCCACCAGTTTCTTTCATTATTTTAATTGCATTATACAATGCTTCCTTAGAGTTTCCTTGGTATGAGCCAAAAGGCATATCCACTACGACTAAACATCTACTTATTGCTCGTACAACAGAGGAAGCATGATATATTATTTCGTTAATTGTTATTGGTAGGGTTGTTTCATGACCTGCCATAACATTTGACGCTGAATCACCAACTAATATAATATCAATTCCTGCTCCATCAACTATCCTTGCGAGTGTGTAGTCATATGCAGTCAGCATTGATATTTTTTCTCCGTGTTGTTTCATTTCTTGGAGAGTGTTAGTGGTTATTTTTTTATAATCCTTTCTTACCGACATTGTTTACTATAATTTTATAACAAATGCATTAATATATCCTAAACTTACTAGCTTGTTTTTGTATTCAAGTGCGTTGTTTGAACTTTTAAATTTTCCTGACATATATTGATATGTGTCATTACCAGATTCTATAAAAAATATATCAGTAATTCCATCAAAATATTCATCTGAAACTTTTTCACCGAAAGTAGCTATTTGTACAGAGTATACTACATTATTTTGATCAATATTATTTTTAAATGTTGATTCTTTAGAGTTGTTTTTATTTTTTACAATCTTATTTGCTTTAACATCTTCAGATTTAATGTTTTTTTCATCAAATCCTTTATAAATAAGAACTCTTTTCATGTTTTCCACCTTTAAGTTTAAATCATTAATTTCAGATGTGTATTTATCAATTTTTTCAGAATTTTGCTCATCTAAATTACTTAGTAAATTATTTTTACTTTCTAAATCTTGCACATATTTCTCTAATTTTGTGATTTTGATTACAAGGCTATCAATTTTTGATTCCTTTTTTGAAACACTTTTGATAAGTTTTTTATTTTGATGATCTAATTTTTCGTAAGGTTTGTATTTGTTTTTTAATGAAGAAATCTCATTATTTAATTTAGATATCTTAGAATTTAAAGAGTTTAATTCTCTAGACTTGGAATTTATTTTATCTTTTAGATTTTTCTCAACAGATATAGAGTTTGATTTTTCTTTTTTAAGTTCAGATTTTAATGATATGATTTCAGAATTTAAATCAGAAATTTTAGCATTAATCGAAATAATTTTTTCTTGTAAATTATTATTATTTTGTTTTATATTTTCAAGTTCATTATTCTTGTCAGATAGTTTTTTATTCAAATTTTTTAAATCAAACTCTGTGTTTTTTAACTTGGTATTAGTTAAAGAAATCTTATTTTTTAGATTTGTTATCTCAGTGTTGAGTTTTTTGTCTTTTTCTAATAAGACATCATTATTATTCTTGAGTGTAGATTTTGTTTTATTTAAATCTTTATTGATTTCAATTTGATTTTCTAACCTCAATTCTTTACTCTCTAAATCTGATTGAAGTTCTAGTTTTTGTTTATTTAATTCTTTGATTGATATATCTAATTCTATTATTTTTGATTTGAGTTCCAATTTTTCAGTGTTTAGAGTTACAATCATATTGTTGCTTTGTTCTAATTGAGAATTTGAGGCATTCAAATTTTTTCTTTCTTCATCTAATAAATTATTTGATAATTCTAAATCATCATTCAACTCTGAAATAATTTTATTTGTGCTATCTAGTTTAACATTACTTTCATCTAATTTTTTTTCTAATTTGACAACTTGATTGTCATTTTTTAACAATTCTATTTCTTTTTCAAGCCTTAATTTAGTGTTCTTTAGAGTAATTTTTTCTGACTCTAATTCTTTAATTCTGTTCGAGAGATTTTCAGTATTCAAGTCATTAATGTACTCATTTACTAAATTATTTTCAGAATCAGCGGGGACATCAATATTATAATAAGCTACCCGAGCTTTAGCGTCTTTACCAATTACTATTCCCATTCTTCCGCTTTTAAATGAAGATGAAAATAATGTTATGATAAATTTATTATTAACATAAATATCATATGTATTTTCTTTGCATCTAATTTCAATTGAATTAAATTGATCTTGACCTTTAATATCTTTGTTTTTTACCCATCCATCATTTGAGTTCTTTCCAGATAAATATTTGTAAGTATTATTGTTTTGTAATTCTTTTATACGAAACTCACCCTTTCTATTAATTTCAAATACCAAAGCTCCTCTTCCGGAGGGTTGTGCTTTAATTAAAACACCCGCGGAAGATCTTTTTATGTTAGATGGTCCAATTTTTATAGCTGTTTTAAGAATGAAATCTGATATCATTTCTTTTGAGGATGCGAGAATTGCATACTCACTTTCAGTATTATTTCTACTAAGTAAGTAGTCTCCATTGTCTACAATAAAATAATTATCAATATTTGTTAAAATAGGAAAGGAAGATTCTGATTTATTAAAATTTTCATTAATTATATTTCTTATATTTTCAAACTCAGGGACGTTTTGGGCAAATGAGATAGTGCTAGTCACTACTGCAAATAATGTTATAGTTATATATTTTTTCATTTTTCTGATATATTTATAGATGCAAATCTACAAATATGTTATTAAAATAAGTAATTTTGCAACAATGAAAAAAACAATACTTATATTTTTGTTTACTTCTTTACTATTCACATCTTGCGAATCCGATTTTGATATTAATGCTGATTGGGAGGAAGTTACAGTTGTTTTTGGACTTTTAGATCAAAGTCAAGAAAAACAATTTATTAGAATCAATAAAGCCTTTTTAGGAACTGAGAGCGCTTATTTGATGGCCCAAGAAGCTGACTCTTTAAATTTTAATCCAGAAAATCTAGAAGTTAAAATTGATAAGGTCTCTTCATTAGGAAATATTATTGACTCAAGAATTCTTGACACGACTATACTATACAAAGAAGAAGGAATTTTTGCTGATGACAATAACATAATATACACTTTTGAAAATGATGACTTTCTTAAAGAAGATAAAGAATATTTTTTAACAATAACTCATAAAAACACTGGTAAAGTTGTAACTGCAAAGACAAAACTTATATATGATTTAAAGTTTAATGATTTTTTTGTAAGTGATAATTACGTGTTAGGATTTGTCTCAAGTTTTAGTGGTGATTTTACAACTGCTACAGTAATTTGGGATCATTCTAGGAACGCTTCAATCTATCAGTTATCCATGAAAGTTAATTATACAGAATACAGTACTTCTGATACAGTTATCAAGAGTATACAGAAAGATTTTCCATTAAAAAATCATATTGGAGACGAAGAATATGAACAACAAATAAGTGGTGAATCATTTTTTGAATTTTTATCATATAACATTGAAAGTTCTGATGAAGTAAATAGAAGGGTTAATGATGTAGATTTTTATTTAACAGCTGGGGGTGGTGATTTACAAACTTATATGAACTTAAATGTTCCTCCAACTGGAGTTGTTCAGGAACGCCCAATATATACTGAGATTACAAATGGGTATGGTTTATTTTCTTGCAGACTTAACCAATCAAGAGAAAATGTTCCTTTTACTATTTCTACAAAAATAGCTATAGCAGATCATTTAGACTCATTAAATTTTATTTATCCATAACCTGACTCACTGTCATTATTTTTTTTTCTTTCTAGATTAATTTGTCAATTTTGTCAGTAATTACATAATTACAATCATATGGCATAATATTTTCAAGTATACTTCAATAAAAACGTAATATTAACAATAAATATATTAGATATGAGTAAAATTATTGGAATAGATTTAGGAACTACAAATTCATGTGTTTCTGTGATGGAAGGAAATGAGCCTGTAGTTATCCCAAATGCAGAAGGAAACAGGACAACTCCTTCTATTGTAGCCTTTATTGAAGGAGGTGAAAGAAAAGTTGGTGACGCAGCAAAACGTCAGGCAATTACAAATCCTGAAAAAACTATTTATTCTATAAAGAGATTTATGGGGGAATCTTTTTCGAAAATGTCAAAGGAAGCAAAAAATGTTCCCTATAAATTAGTTAAGGGGGACAATGATACACCTAGAGTAGAAATTGATGGAAGAAAATATACACCACAAGAAATTTCTGCTATGATTTTGCAAAAAATGAAGAAAACAGCGGAAGATTATTTAGGAACAAACGTTTCTGAAGCCGTTGTTACTGTACCTGCATATTTTAATGACGCACAAAGACAGGCTACGAAAGAAGCCGGAGAAATTGCTGGATTAAAGGTAAGCAGAATAATTAATGAACCAACCGCAGCTGCTTTAGCTTACGGTTTAGACAAAGCCGATCAAGACAAAACTATTGCTGTTTTTGACTTAGGAGGTGGTACTTTTGATGTCTCTATTCTTGAGTTAGGTGATGGTGTTTTTGAGGTAAAGTCTACAAATGGAGACACACACTTAGGTGGTGATAACTTTGATCAGGTAATAATTGACTGGTTAGCTGAAGAATTCAAGAAAAATGAAAATATGGATTTAAGGGATGATCCAGCTGCATTACAAAGACTAAAAGAAGCTGCTGAAAAAGCTAAAGTTGAGCTTTCATCTTCAACTCAAACTGAAATTAATCTTCCATATGTAACAGCGACAGCATCAGGTCCAAAACACCTTGTAAAAACACTTACTAGATCTCAATTTGAAAAGTTAGCTGATAGTTTGATACAGGCAACAATAACACCTTGTAAAACTGCAGTAAAAGACGCAGGTCTAACAACAGGTGATATCGATGAAGTTATTTTAGTAGGAGGATCTACGAGAATACCAGCAATACAAGACGTTGTAAAAAAATATTTTGGGAAATCTCCTTCTAAAGGTGTTAATCCTGATGAAGTTGTAGCAGTTGGTGCAGCTATACAAGGTGGTGTGCTTACTGGAGATGTTACCGACGTTTTATTGTTAGATGTTACACCACTTTCTCTTGGAATTGAGACTATGGGAGGTGTTATGACAAAGTTAATTGAAGCTAATACAACAATACCAACAAAAAAATCTGAGGTTTTCTCTACTGCCGCTGATAATCAACCTGCGGTAGATATTAGAGTAGGTCAAGGAGAGAGACCAATGTTTGAAGGTAACAAAGAAATTGGAAGATTTCAATTAGCTGATATTCCACCTGCACCTAGAGGAGTTCCACAAATTGAAGTAACATTTGATATTGACGCTAATGGAATTTTAAATGTAACGGCTAAGGATAAAGCTACAGGAAAGGAACAGAATATTAAAATAGAGGCTTCATCAGGTCTTTCAGAGGAGGAAATTGAAAAAATGAAAAAAGAGGCAGAAGCAAATGCTGACGCTGACAGTAAAGCTAAAGAAACCGCTGATAAAATAAATGCTGCAGATGGTATGATATTTCAAACTGAAAAACAATTAAAAGAGTTCGGTGATAAATTATCTGATGACAAGAAGGCTCCTATTCAAGAAGCATTAACAGAATTAAAGACAGCTCACGAAAAAAAGGATTTAGATGCTATTGATTCTGCAATGGAAAAAATAAATGCAGCTTGGACTGCTGCCTCCGAAGAAATGTATAAAGCAACTCAGGAAAATAGTAAATCTTCCAATGATGACCCTAAGTCGGATGGATCATCAGATGATGATGTAACAGATGTTGAGTTTGAAGAAGTTAAAGAAGATTAATTTATAATTTTTTATTAAAAAAGCTTATTCGTATGAATAAGCTTTTTTTTTAAAATATACAATTAGTAAGATAAAATTTCTTCTATTTTTATACTTACTTTTTCAGAGTTTGGTAACATAGTTTTTTCTAAAGTGGAATTTAGAGGAATAGCTGGTAAATTTTCCGAACCCATTACATAAACAGGTGCGTCCAAATTCTCAAAACATTTTTCTTGAATACTTCCAGACAATGCTTGAGCAAATGAATTTTGAAATGGTTCTTCAGTCAATACTAAACATTTTCCATGAGCATTTACTCTATTAAATACTAGTTCTTCATCAATTGGGTATATGGTCCTTAGATCAACTACTTCAACTTTTCCATTATGGTCTTTAGCTGCGTTCATAGCCCAATAAACGCCCATTCCATACGTAATAATGCAAATTGTATTTGTTTTATTTATGTCGTGTTTTAGCGCTATTCTTGCTTTACCAAATGGAATAACATAGTCCTCAGAGGGTTCAATTGTTTTTGCATTTTCTGTTCCTTTTATTTTACTCCAGTAAAGTCCTTTGTGCTCTAAAATTACTACTGGATTTGGATCATAATATGCTGATTTCATTAAACCTTTAAGATCTGCTCCTGTTGCAGGGTAAGCTATTTTAATTCCTTTAATTTGTGTTAATACAGTTTCAACTGATGATGAGTGGTAAGGTCCACCGCTTCCATATGCACCAATTGGAACTCTAATTATACAGCTTACTGGCCATTTTCCATTTGATAAATAATTAGATCTACTAACTTCTGTAAAAAGTTGATTTAGCCCAGGCCAAATATAATCTGCAAATTGTACTTCGACTATTGGTTTAAGACCCACAGCTGACATACCAACGGTACTTCCAATTATAAAGGCTTCTTGAATAGGAGTATTAAATACTCTATTATCTCCGTATGTTTGTGCTAATGTAGCCGCTTCTCTGAATACACCTCCTAGTCTTTTTCCAACATCTTGACCATACAATAGACATTCTGGGTGTTTTGCCATTAATTCTTTTATTGCGAAAAGTGCAGAGTCTACCATAACAGTAGGATTTTTATTACTAGGTTCTCTTTCTCCTATTTCTTCTGTAATTGGAGTAGGAGCAAACTGATGTGTATATAAATCCTCTGGATTTGGATCCTCTGATTTTAATGCTTTTTCATAATCTTTTTGTACTAAATCAGTTGCTTCTATTTCTAATTTTTTTAAATCATCTTCTGAAAAATCATTATTTAACAAATGTTTTTTAAGTTTTGGGAAAGGATCTCTGCTTCTAGCTTCATCTAAATCATCTCTATACCATTCCATACGAACACCAGAAGTATGATGATTTAAAAGTGGAACTTTTGCGTGAACTAAAATAGGAATTCTTTTTTCTCTTATTTCTTTAAAAGCTTTCTGAATAGTTTCATAAGATTTTATAAAGTCTGTTCCATCGATGGTATAGGTTTTTAATCCAAAACCTTTAGCGTATTGGGTAGCATCCACTGCTCTCATTTCTGAAGAATGTGCAGAAATATCCCATTCATTATCTTGTACCAAATATAATATCGGTAATTTTTTGAGTGCTGCCATTTGAAATGCTTCAGCTACTTCTCCTTCTGTAATTGATGCATCACCAAAAGAACAAACCGTTACTGGTTCTTCTCCTTTTTTTGATTTTATTAAACCTTCATCTTCTTGATATTTTATTCCCATTGCAACTCCTGTGGTAGGAATTCCTTGCATTCCTGTTGCAGAAGATTGATGTGGTATTTTTGGAAATCCATCTCTATTTAAAGATGGATGTGAGTAGTAAGTTCTGCCGCCAGAAAAAGGATCATCTTTTTTACACATTAGTTGTAACATTAACTCATAAGGAGTCATTCCTATAGCTAGTAGGATAGAATCATCTCTATAATATGGAGACACCCAATCATGTTCTGTTAGTTGTAATCCAAGTGCTAATTGAATAGATTCATGTCCTCTAGAGGTGGCGTGTACATATTTAGAAGTAAACTCTTTATTCTCTTCATAGATATTAGTCATTGCCCTTGCTGTACACATTAAAAAAAACGCTTCTTTGTAAATATCTTTATGGATTTTTTTCATTCTATGATTGGTCTATTTTTTTTACCATAGTAAGTATGGTTGCAAGCATGACGGTTTCATCTTCATCATCATATACATCTACTAAGAATTTTACAATTCCTTTTGCAATATCCTCTTCGTCTCTTTTTTCTTGGTTTATTTTTTCTTTAGCTGTAAAACGTACACCTACTGTCATTCCTGGATATACAGGTTTAGTAAATCTACACTCATCAATTCCATAATTTAATAGTACAGGACCTTTAGGAGGGTCGACAAATAGTCCCGCTGCCTTGCTCATAATAAAATATCCGTGTGCAACTCTTTCTGTAAAAATTGTACCATCCAAGGATTTCTCATCCATATGTGCATAAAATTTATCTCCAGAAAGTTCGGCAAAGTTTTCAATATCCTCTAAAGTTACAGTGTGTTTATCAGTAATAACAGTATCTCCAATTTCAATTTCTTCAAAATGCTTTCTAAAGGAATGTGGACCTTTTGTATTTTGTTCTGCTCCAACTTGATATTGTTTGGTTAGTTTAGTAATAGTAGTAGGATGTCCTTGAATCGCAGTTCTTTGCAAATAGTGTTTTATACCTCTAATTCCTCCCATTTCTTCTCCACCTCCAGCTCTACCAGGACCACCATGTGTTAAGAGTGGCATTGGAGAGCCGTGACCAGTACTCTCTTTACTACATTCTTCATTTAACACTAAAATTCTTCCATGCATACTCGCCGCACCAACGACAAATTCTTCTGCAATTTTCATATCATTTGTAACAATAGAACAAACCAAAGATCCTTTACCCATTCTAGTGAGTTTTATTGCTTCATCAATAGTTTTGTATGGTAATATGGTTGATACAGGTCCAAAGGCTTCTATATTATGGCAATCGGTTTTATTAAATGGATCATTGTTTAAAAATAAGATAGGGGGAATGAAAGCTCCTTTATTTTTATCTGCTCCAACTACTTCAAATTTCTCTAAATTACCAAATACAATATCTTGAGATTGTGCTAATTGTTTTACTTTTTCAGAAACCTCTTTTACTTGTTCTTTTCCAGCTAAGCTTCCCATTTTTACACCTTCAACGCTAGGGTCTCCAACAATGGTTTTTGATAATCTTTTTCCAAGTGCGATTTGCACATCTTCTACTAATTTTTCAGGTACAATTACTCTACGAACCGCAGTACATTTTTGACCTGCTTTTACCGTCATCTCTTTCTGAACTTCTTTTATAAATATGTCAAATTCAGCTGTTCCAGGAATTGCATCTTCTCCTAAAACTGAACAGTTTAATGAATCCGCTTCCATGTTAAATGGGACTGCTTCTTCTATTAATTTAGGATGAGATTTTAACATCTGACCAGTAGTTGCACTTCCTGTAAAAGTAACAATATCTTCAGAGGTAACATCATCTAAAATACCTCTAGCGCTACCACAAATCAGTTGTATACTGCCCTCAGGTAAAATGCCAGAATCTATAATCTCACGAACCATAATTTCTGTCAGGAAAGAAGTTAAAGTTGCTGGTTTTACAATCGCTGGAACACCCGCCATCAGATTTACAGCTATCTTTTCTAACATTCCCCAAATTGGGAAGTTAAATGCATTAATATGTATTGCAACTCCATGTTTTGGCACCATTATGTGATGACCAATAAAAGTTCCATTTTTCGATAGGGGTGCAGCGCTTCCTTCAACATGGTAAGGTAAATCAGGAAATTGTCTCCTTAAAGAAGCATTGGTAAATAGATTTCCAATTCCTCCTTCAATATCTATCCAAGAGTCTACTTTAGTCGCTCCTGTCATAAAGCTGAAAGGATAAAACTTATTTCTTATAGAGTGAAGGTGTAAAGCTAGTTTTTTGAGCATTAACCCTCTTTCTTGAAAGGTCATTTTTCTTAAAGCAGGACCTCCAGTTATTCTCGCATAATTCATCATATCAGAAAAATCTAATCCTTTCGATCCCGCAGTTCCTATTTGCTCTCCATTTATTGCATTATAAAGAGGAGTACCATCTCCGTCACCTTTTATCCAATTTCCTAAAGCGTAATTCTCGTAATTTTTCATTTTGTTTTCTTCCAAGTATCAAAAGTTATTTTTTGTTTTTCTTTTCTGTTTTCTTCAATCTCAGTTAGGGGTTCGCATTGATTCATTAATTCTTTACATTCTTTGGGTAATTCCTGATATAATTGTGTTCCTTTAGTTTTCCAATTTATCATTTTTTCTGAGACATTTCCTTTTATTTGAGAGGGGTTACCTACTACAATCTTCCGTTTAGGAACGTGTGTTTCAGCTTTTATAAAACACAGAGCTCCTATAATACATTCATCACCAATAATTGAATCATCCATCACTACAGCATTCATTCCTACTAAGGTGTTTTTTCCAATATTTGCTCCATGGATGATAGCACCGTGACCAATATGAGCGTTTTCTTGAAGAACTACATCTTTTCCAGGGAAAATATGAATTATACAATTATCTTGTACATTACAACCATCTTTAATAGTAATTTGACCCCAATCTCCTCTTAATGAAGCACCAGGACCTATATATACGTTTTCTCCAATTATTACATTTCCAATAATTGTTGCTTCTTTATGTACAAATGAAGAGGGGTGTATCACTGGAGTATATCCATTAAATTCGTAAATCATATTAATACTTTTTCTGAATACCATTTTTTTTCTGTTCTAAATACAGTGCCCCTAAAATGAGCAATTTTCTCATTTTTTTGATTTGTTATTGTAATATAATATAAAGCAGTTTTAGTAGTTTTATTTATCTCTTTGGAAGTAGCTATTAATATATCTCCACTTTCAACCTTTTTAGTATGAGAAATAGAAGTTTCTATTGAAACAGATTGTATTCCGTAGGAGTTGGAGGCAAAAGCCAAACAACTATCAGCGAGTGAGTATGATATTCCCCCATGAGCGATTGAAAATCCATTAGTCATTTCTTTTCTCACTTCCATTTGTAATTTACAGAAACCCTCAGAAATTTCTAATACTTCAATGCCTAGCCATTGACTGAAAGCATCTCCGTTTATCATTTTGTTAATTACTTTTTTTGCTAAGCTCATTAATAAAATTTTTTATTTTCTTTTACCATTTTTCTCAGAAGAGGTGAGGGTCTATATCGTTCTTCCCTATATTCATTGTATAGATCTTCTAATTGGCATAAAACATTTTTGAGCCCTAATTCATCGGCCCAAACTAATAAACCTTTTGGATAATTTACGCCTTTAGTCATGGCTAAATCAATATCTTCTTTTGTCGCAATATTTAGGAAAAGTGCGTCAATTGCCTCATTAATTAACATAGAAAGTACTCTCCATAAAATTTGTTTTCCTAAGTCTCTATTTTCATTAGCTTTTGGTAATTCTTTTGAGTAATCATAATATCCTCTTCCAGACTTCCTTCCAAGAAAACCTGCTTCCATCATTCTTTTTTGTGTAAAAGATGGTTTGTATCTTGAATCGAAATAAAATGAGGTAAATACAGTTTCCGTTACTGTATAGTTAACATCGTTTCCAATATAATCCATTAATTCAAAAGGTCCCATTCGAAATCCTCCAATTTCTTTTAAAGCCCAATCTATAGTAGCGAAATCAGCAATTCCTTCCTCATATATCCTCAATGATTCTCCATAAAATGGACGAGCCACACGATTTACAATAAACCCAGGAGTATCTTTTGTTAGTACGCTTACTTTTCCCCAACTATCAATAATTGATTTTGCGGTAGTTAAAGTTTTAGTAGAAGTTTGTACAGCGGGAATGATTTCCACTAAAGGCATGAGTGGAGCTGGATTAAAAAAGTGAATTCCAACTACTCTATCTGCGTGAGTGCAAGCTCCAGCTATAGAAGCAATAGACAGAGAAGATGTATTAGTAGCTATAATACATTTATCATCTACAATATCCTCTATTTCAGTAAATACATTCTGCTTTATTTTTATATTCTCAATAATTGCTTCAATAATCAGATTACTCCCAGTTATGTCTTTTAAATTTTTAGAGAAATTAACTCTATTAAAAATCTCGTTTTTTTCTTTTGAAGAAATTCTTTCTTTTTCCACTAAACGATTTAAAATATTTTCAAGTTTAGTTTTTGCATTTTCGATAGAATCTTTAAAAGAATCATATAAACAAACTTCATGACCATTTGTTGCTGCAATCTGTGCGATTCCAGTTCCCATTGTTCCAGCACCAATAACACTAATTTTCATTCATTAATAAATATGATGATTAATACGCTAAAATAATAAATTCATGTGAGTTTAGATACACTTAAAGTGCTCGAATGGTTCTAAACATTCATTACACTTATGAAAAGATTTACAAGCAGTTGCTCCAAATTCGCTAATCATAGTAGTGGAGGTAGATTTACATTGTGGACATATTACTAAATTAGAAGGAGGTGATATTCCATACTTTAATAATTTTTCTTTTGCAGTTTGAGACATCCAGTCTGTTGTCCATGATGGGGAATAAACTAATCTAATTTCAAAATTAGTTATGTTATTCTTCTTTAAACATATCTTAATATCGTCTTGAAATGTTTTTACAGCTGGACATCCTGAGTATGTGGGGGTTATAGAAATAACAAAAGTATTATTAATATACTCGACATTTCTGATAACTCCTAATTCAACCACGGAAATAACAGGTATTTCTGGATCTGGAACAGTATCTAATAATTCCCAAATTTTTTTTATTTCACCATTTTGCATCAGGATATGCTCTTTGTAGATACTGCATTTCTGATAATAAATGACCTAAATGTTCAGTGTGAATTCCTTTTTTGCTTCCAGTTTGCATGTATCCATCAATTGGTCTTATTAATTTTGAATCTTGTAATGTGTTATTTATAATAATATTCCACCTTTCTTTCATAGAAGCATTAATAATACCTATACCATTAGAGTTCATTTCATTCTCTACTTCATCCGACTCAAAAAATTCTCCAGTAAACTGCCATAATGAATTCAAAGATTCTTGAACTTTAAAATTACTTTCATTTGTCCCGTCTCCTAATCTTATCATCCAACTTTTAGAGTATTTTAAATGATATTTAACCTCTTTTAATGATTTAGCAGATAATGCAGCAATTGTTTCATCATTACTTTTACTTAGTTCATTGTAAAATATCGAATTGTATGCAGATAACATAAATAATTTTACAATTGTGTTTCCAAAATGACCATTCGGTTGTTCAGCTAATTTAAAATTGAAAAATTCTCTTTCATTTCTTTTGAATGCTAAATCATCAGCAGTTTTATTTTTATCAATTTTTGAAGCGTACTCTAAAAAACCATTCGCTTGACCAAATAAATCAAGTGCAATATTTGAAAGGGCAATATCTTCCTCAAGAGTTGGTCCTTTTGAACACCATTCTGATATTCTTTGTCCGGTGATTAGAGAAGTGTCACTAATTCTTAAAACATATTTTAAAAGACTATTCATTTATTTATATATGTTTAGCTCCATCAGGCATTTTATAAAAAGTTGGATGTCTATACATTTTATCATTAGAAGGATCAAAAAAAGCTTCAACATCTTCAGATTCAGAAGAGACAATATCTTTAGATTTAACTACCCAAATACAACTACCTTCATTTCTTCTTGTGTATAAATCTCGTGCATTTTGTAGTGCCATTTCTTTGTCTGTGGCATGTAAATTTCCAACATGCTTGTGGGCTAATCCGTTTTTACTTTGAATAAAAACCTCCCAAACTAATGATTCTTCTGTCATAAATTATTTTTTGATTAATTTTAATTTAAATGTTTTTCAGAATATGCTTTAGCGGCATCTCTGACCCATTTTCCATCTTTATGGGCTTTTATATGATGATCTAATCGCTGCTTATTACAAGGACCGTTTCCATTAACCACTGACCAAAATTCATCCCAATTCATTTCACCAAAATCATAATGTCCTCTTTCTTCGTTCCACTTTAAATCTGGATCAGGGATGGTTAGTCCAATAACTTCAGCTTGTTGTACGGTTTTATCTATAAAGTTTTGTCTTAATTCATCATTAGTTTGTCTTTTAATTTTCCATTTCATTGCGTTTCCTGATCTTGGAGAATCTCCATCATTCGGACCAAACATCATTATAGATGGCCACCAAAATCTATTTAAAGCGTCTTGTGCCATTTCTTTTTGTTCTGGTGTTCCTTTAGCTAGCTCTGCCATTATTTCATAACCTTGTCTTTGATGAAAGGATTCTTCCTTACAAATTTTTATCATTCCCCTTGAGTAAGGTCCATATGAAGTTCTTTGAAGAGATACCTGATTAACTATAGCAGCTCCATCAACTAACCAACCAATTGCGCCCATATCTGCCCAACTTAAGGTAGGATAGTTAAATATTGATGAATATTTAGCTTTACCCTCATGTAACTGCTGTATAAGTTCTTGTCTGCTAACACCAAGCGTTTCACACGCTGAGTACAAATATAATCCATGACCAGCTTCATCTTGTACCTTTGCAAGTAATATCATTTTTGCTCTAAGTGATGGAGCTCTACTAATCCAGTTTCCCTCGGGTTGCATTCCAATTATTTCTGAATGAGCATGTTGTGATATCTGACGAATTAAATGTTTTCTGTAAGCATCAGGCATCCAATCTTTCGGCTCTATTTTTTTCTCTTCATCAATTTTTAATTGAAATTTAGTTTCGTTCATGTTATAATTATTAAGTATTTGCAAATTTATTAAAAAACTCTTTATTGAATCGATGATATTTAATGTAATATAAAGTTTCTTTGTGATAAATTCAATATTTTTGCAAAAAATAAATTGATTAAATGTTTAAATTTCATAAATTAAAGGTTGATAAAATAAAACAAATTACAGATGAATCTGTAGAAATATTTTTTGAGGTTCCTCAAAACTTAAAATCTAATTTTTTATTTAATGCAGGACAGTATATAACAATTTCAACAATAATTAATCAAGAGGAGGTAAGAAGATCTTATTCTTTGTGTAGTTGTGATAATTCAAATATTTTATCTATTGGTGTAAAACGAATTGAAAATGGTTTAATGTCTAGTTATTTAACTAAAGATCTTAAAGTTGGAGATTTTCTCAATGTAATGCAACCAAACGGAAAATTCTGTTTAAATGATGAAAAAAATGTTGTTGCAATTTGTGCTGGAAGTGGCATTACCCCAATTTTAAGTATGTTAAAGTCCAATGATAGAAATTTTACTTTGATTTATGGAAATAAGTCTCAAAGTTCTACAATGTTCTTAGAGGAAATTAATAAAATGAATATAACTACTTACTTTACATATACTAGAGAGAATATTGATGGTTGTTATAATTCTAGAATTGATAATAATCTATTAAAAAATATCTTATCTAAACAAAATTACTTAAATGCTGATGGTTATTTTATTTGTGGTCCTGGTGATATGATTGAACTTGTCGAAGAATTTTTATTAAACAATGGAGTTGACAAATCAAAAATACATTTTGAAAAATTTTCTTCCAACTCCAAAAATAAAGCACAAGAAATAGTTTCTGAGACTGATGATCAAATAATTAGTAATGTTACTGTTATTATGGATGGAGACGAATTTGACTATCAACTAGCGGCTAATGGTGAAAGTATTTTGGATTCAGCGATGAGTGTTGGTGCTGATGTGCCTTACTCTTGTAAAGGAGGAGTATGTTGTACATGTAAAGCTAAAGTAATGGAGGGAAAAGCCGTGATGACAGAGAATTTTTCTTTATCTGAAGAGGAAGTAGAAGAAGGATTTATATTAACTTGTATGGCACATCCGGTTTCAGAAAAAATAGTTGTAGATTTTGATGAAATGTAGTCAGTTATTACGATTAAAAACAAATTCAATTATATTAGATCCCATTTTTAAAGCTTTTAATCTATTACTTTCACTATTATTGTGTACTTCTTGATCTTCCCATCCATCACCCAAATCTGTTTCATATGTATATAGTAAAACTATATTTCCTTCAATAAATATACCAAATAATTGTGGTTTTTTCTTATCATGTTCATGAATCTTTGGAAGCCCATCTTTAAATTTGTATTTTTGATTAAACAAGGGGTGTGTAGTTGGTAATTCAGTTAATTCTTCATTAGGAAAAACTTTTTTAAGCTCAGTACGAATGAATGGGTCCATTCCATAATTATCATCAATGTGAAGAAATCCACCTGACAACAAATATGTTCTTAAGTTATTTGCTTCTTCATCACTAAAAATAACATTTCCATGTCCTGTCATATGTATAAATGGATAATTAAATAAATCAACACTACCAACTTCAACTATCTCTACCTCTGGTTTGATATTTGTTTTTAAATTTTGGTTGCAAAATTCAATTAAATTAGGTAATGAGGTTGGATTTGAATACCAATCTCCTCCGCCTCCATATTTTAAAACAGCGATTTGGTAACTACTTTGCGCAGAGGTGTAATTTGATAAAACAAAAATGGACATTAATGATAATAAAACTATTTTTTTCATTATTAATTTTTCAAATTAATTATACTTGTTGCTAAAACTCCAGCGGTTTCTGTTCTTAAACGACTATCACCAAAGCTTATTGGGGTAAATTTATTACTAGTAGCTATGTTAATTTCATTTTGTGAAAAATCTCCCTCAGGTCCAATAAGAATCAAGATATTTTTCTCAATTTTTTGATTCTTTAAATTTATTTTTGTTTCATTTTGACAATGAGCAATAAATTTTTGTTCTTTATATTTTTCATTAATAAAATTCAAAAAAGGAATTGGTTCATTTAATTTTGGGAGATTATATTTTAAAGATTGTTTCATCGCAGATAATAATTTTTTTTTACATCTGTTTAATTTAATAAATTTTCTTTCAGACCTATCGCAAATTAGAGGAGTTATTTCATCAATTCCAATTTCACAAGATTTTTCTAAAAACCATTCAAAACGATCAATATTTTTAGTGGGCGATATAGCAATATGTAAATAATAATTATGTTTTTTTTCTTTCGATATTTTTTCAATTATTCTAACTTGAGTTTTTTTAATGTGTGAAGTAATAATTTCAGAAACAAGTAAATTACCCTTTCCGTCAGTAAAATGGATTATGTCTCCTTCTTTTTTTCTTAGTACTTTTATAATATGTTTACTTTCTTCTGAAGATAGAGTAAATTGGTTATTTATATTATCAGAAAAGAATAATTGCATTAAACAAAAGTACAAAAAAAGTAACCATTAATTAACTATATTAGTTTTATGTTTCTATTGTTGTTTATCGTTGACTATTGGGGCAGCATCTAAAATTTCCTGATTTGCGTGTTCAGCAAATTGATTAAAGTTGTTTCTAAAAGCCTCAGCTAATATATTTGCTTTTTTATTGTAAGCTAATTTATCAGACCAAGTATTTTTTGGATTTAAAATTTTAGATGGAACATTGGGACATGAGTTTGGCATATTTAGACCAAATATCTGATGTTTTGTATAGTCTATATTATCTAATTCCCCTTTCAAAATTGAAGATATCATTGATCTTGTGTGTTTTAGAGAGATTCTTTTCCCCGTTCCGTATTCTCCGCCTGACCATCCAGTATTTATTAACCAAATATTCACGTTGCATTTATCCATTTTTTCACCAAGCATTTCAGCGTATTTTGTTGGGTGAAGTGGCATAAAAGGAGCTCCAAAACAAGCGGAAAAAGTAGCCTGAGGCTCTGTTACTCCTGCTTCTGTACCAGCGACTTTAGCTGTATAGCCTGAGATAAAATGATACATTGCTTGGCCTTTAGTAAGTTTAGATACTGGTGGCAATACACCAAAAGCATCTGCTGTTAAAAAAAAGATGTTATTTGGGTTATTTCCTGTAGAGGGAACTGCAATATTTTTTATGTGGTGGATTGGATAACTAACTCTTGTGTTTTGTGTTATACTTCCATTAGAATAGTCAGGTTCATTTGTTCCTTTATAAAAAGAAATGTTTTCTAAAAGTGCTCCTGCTTTTATGGCTGCAAAGATATCAGGTTCTTTCTCTTGAGTTAAATCAATACATTTTGCATAGCATCCACCTTCAAAGTTAAATACTGTATCGTTATCCCATCCGTGTTCGTCGTCACCAATTAGATTTCTATTTGGATCAGCAGATAATGTGGTTTTTCCGGTTCCTGATAGTCCAAAAAATATAGCAGTGTCCCCCTTATTACCAATATTTGCACTACAGTGCATTGATAATACATTCTTTTGATGAGGAAGTATAAAGTTAAGAGCAGAAAATATACTCTTCTTAATTTCACCGGTGTAACCAGTTCCACCAATGATAATAATTTTTTTACTAAAATTTAATATTGCAAAGTTGTGTTGACGAGTTCCATCAATCATGGCATTTGCCATAAAACCAGGTGCGTTTAAAATAGTCCACTCTGGTGTGAAGTTCTCAATTTCTTTTTCTGTGGGTCTTAAAAACATATTATACGCAAATAAATTACTCCAAGCATACTCATTTATTACTCTAATATTCATTTTGTATTTTGGATTAGCGCATGCGAATGTGTCTCTTACATAGAGTTCTTTATCTGATAAATATGCTGTTATTTTTTTATGAAGTGCATCAAACTTATCTTCATCAAAAGATTGATTAATATTACCCCACCATACAGAATCTTTTGTGATAGAGTCCTTAACAATAAATCTATCCATCGGAGATCTTCCAGTAAATTCTCCTGTGTTTATATTTATCGCACCTGATGATGTTATTACTGCTTGACCTTTTTCTACTGCAATTTTAGATAATTTCTCAGGAGATAAATTCCAATGCACTAAAGCGTTTTTTATTCCTAAATCGGATATGGTAGCATCATGTGCTCTCTTTCCTGTTTCGGTCATAATATGGTTTTATTTAGTTTTATCGTGCAAAGATATGTTTTTATCTATATTTAATTATATGTCTCCTTTCTTTTTACAATAAATATTAAAGTTAACCATGAAATAATAATCAGTAATCCTCCGATAGGAGTTATAGGTCCCAATAAGCTCAGATTAATACTTAGATATTTTTGTAAGTTTAATAAATAAATTGATAATGAAAATATTACAGTTCCTAATGTCATAATTTTTAATGCAAATTTTAATTTATCATTAAAGTATTTTTTATTAAAAGATAAAATTAAAATCGCTAGTCCATGAAACATTTGAAATCTAACTCCAGTTTCGAAAGAGGAGAGTTGAAATTCAGTTAAAATTTCTTTTAATAAATGTGCACCAAAAGCTCCAAGAATGATAGATGTTAAACATAGTAGGATTGCAGCATAAATAAAATTTCTCATAAATTACTTATTTTTAATATTAGCAAAATAAATAAATAATACTTTAGCAAAAACTATTTTAGATTTATAAATGAAAAATATACTAGTAATTGGAGCTGGAAGATCTGCAACGTCTTTAATAAGTTATTTATTAAATAATGCAAAAGCAAATAATTGGTTTGTAAATGTAGCTGATTACTCTCTAAGTTTAGCTGAAGAAGCGGTTAGTCAAAATAAAAGGGGAAGAGCTTTATTTTTTGATGTAAATGATAAAAATCAGAGATACGAAGAGATTAAAAAATCTGATATTATCGTTTCCATGTTACCTGCATCGATGCATATTTTAGTAGCTTTAGATTGTGTTCATTTAAAGAAGAATTTGGTTACTGCTTCATATGTCTCAGATGAAATATTGCAATTAGATGATGCTGCGAAAGAAAATGGAGTTTTATTATTAAATGAAATTGGCTTAGATCCTGGAATTGATCATATGTCTGCAATGCAAATTATAGATGATATTAAAGAAAAAGGTGGAGAATTAATATCTTTTAAATCTTTTTGTGGAGGATTAATTCATCCTGATTACGATAACAACCCATGGAATTATAAATTTACATGGAACCCTAGAAATGTAGTCCTTGCTGGTCAAGGAGTTGCTCAATTTATTGAAGGAGGTGAGATTAAGTATGTACCATATAATAATTTGTTTAAAAGAATAGAAAATATGGATATTTTAGATGTTGGGAGTTTTGAAGCTTATCCGAATAGAGATTCTCTCTCTTACATTAACTCATATGATATTGAAGGAATAGAAAATTTGATCAGAGGAACATTAAGAAGAAAGGGATATTGTAGTTCATGGAATTATTTTATTCAATTAGGACTTACTGATAACTCATATACTATTCAAAATTCTGAGTTTTTGACTTATAGAGAATTTATTAATATGTTTTTACCTTATGCTAAAGAACTTAGTGTAGAGGAAAAATTTTGTATGGAATTTGGTATATCAAAAAAATCACAGGCTTTTAATAAATTTTTATGGTTAGATTTGTTTACAGATAAAAAGGTGGAAGTTAAAAACGCGACACCAGCTCAAATTCTTCAAAAAATACTTGAAGAAAAGTGGTCACTTTCTAATGATGATAGAGATATGATTGTCATGCAACACCAGTTTAAATATAATTTCAATGGAAAGTGTAATAAGTTAAAATCTTCTTTAGTTGTATACGGAGATAACCAGAAAGATACATCTATGGCTAAAACTGTTGGCTTACCGGTAGGCATAGCGGTCAAACTTATTTTAAATGGGGAGATTAGTTCTATTGGTGTAAAAATACCAACAACAAAAGATATTTATGTTCCTGTTCTTAAAGAGTTATCAGAAAATGGATTAAGATTTATAGAAGAAATTAATTAATATTAATAAGTTCTTCAGGAATTTTTACTTTTAAAATCTTGTTGTCAACATCAATTTTTTTTATGAATTTTTCATGAAAAGGAATGTGAAATTCCTTTTCCTCATTTTTTACTAAAATTAGAGATTGTAATTTAGAATCACTAACAAATTCTACTATTCCAATGTTTCCTAAACTTTTATCTATCACATTAAATCCAACAACAATTTGATTTTGATTTAAATTTTGAATTTTTTGATACAATGTATTGGGTAAGTATACTTTTTTATTTAAAATCTTTAGAGCTTCTGATTCAGAGTTTATATCTTCAAATTTTACAAGCAATATTTTTTTCTTTTTTACTCTAATATTTTCGGTGAAATAGGGGATTAGTTCGTTGTTTTCTTCAATGAGAAAGAATGATATTTTAGATAAAATTAATTTTATGTCATTATCATTGTAGATGTTGACATCTCCCTTATATCCATGAAGTTTGAAAATGGTTCCTAATAAAAAGCAGTCTTGCTTTTTCATTAGAATTAAGAATCCTTAGTTTCTTCTTCTTTTGTTTCATCGGAGGTTTTCGATGATGATTCAGTATTTGCTTCTTCATTATTTGAATCATCGTTGTTTTCTACATCCTCTTTATTGGTTTTGTTCGATTCTTCAGTATTTTCTACAACTTCTTTCTCAGTTTCTGAAGGATTTTCAGTCTTCACTTCTTCACTGTTCTCTACAACTTCTTCGATGGTAGTATTCGATTCTGCTGTTTTTGATTCTTCAGTATTTTCTACAACCTCTTCCTCAGTTTCTGAAGGATTTTCAGTCTTCACTTCTTCACTATTTTCTATAACTTCCTCATCGGATTCTTTAGGTGCTTCAATGTTTTCTTCACTCTCTGAAGGTGTATTTTTAGCGGCTATTTCCGCGACTCTTGCATTGTTTTTTTCCTTTTCAAGTGCAATAGCGGCATTTTTAATATCTTCATTTGCTTTCAATATACCAGCAGATTTGTCAGAGACTTTTTTGTTTTTCTCTTCCATCCATGAAGAAAATCTTTTCTCAGCTTCATCCTCAGAAAATGCACCTTTTCTAACTCCTTCTAAAAGGTGTTTTTTCATTAATACTCCTTTGTAAGAGAGAATAGCTCTAACGGTATTAGAGGGTTGTGCGCCTTTCATCAACCAGTCAAGTGCACTTTCAAAGTTTATATTAATTGTAGCTGGATTTGTATTGGGGTTATAAGTTCCTAATTTTTCAATAAATTTACCGTCTCTTGGAGCTCTTTGATCAGCTATAACAATGTTGTAGAAAGGTTTTCTTTTTTTACCGTGTCTTTGTAATCTTATTCTTGTCGCCATTTTATTAATTTTTTGGTTAAACCATCACGTGATTATTCCTCAATATTAAGGATTCGCAAAAATAAAATATTTTTTTTAATAACCGTATTTTATATATTTAATTTTTCAGTTGATTTAAATTAAAAAAAAGAAGTAAATATTTCGTTATTATTGATTATTTTTGCTGGAAAATTGAAATTATTATACAAATGACTACTAAAACCAAAGAATCATCTAAAAAGATATCAAACGATAAATTTAAGGAAATTATACTCGCTGATTACAAATTAGCTGTAGAAGTTCGTGAATCTAGTGCTCAGGGAAGAAGAGATGTGTTGTCTGGTAAAGGTAGCTTTGGAATTTTTGGTGACGGAAAAGAACTTGCTCAAATTGCATTATCAAAAGTATTTAAAAATGGAGATTTTCGAGCCGGATATTATAGAGATCAGGCACTCATGACTGCTCTTGGTCAATATTCTCCCAAACATATGTTTTCAGCACTTTATGGTGATCCTGAGTTAGACAGAGAACCATCCTCTGGTTCGAGACAAATGATGAATCATTTTGGAACAAGATTTTTAAATGAAGATGGTAGTTGGAGAAATTTAATGAATCAAAAAAATTCAACATCTGATATGGCGTGTTTAGCTTCTCAGTTTCCAAGATTAGTTGGGCTTGCTCAAGCCTCTCAAGTCTACAGAAAAGACAAAAAATTAGCTGAAAGAAATCCTGGATTCACAAATAATGGAAATGAAATAGCTTTTGCTACAATAGGAAATTCTTCTTGTGCTGAGGGTCATTTCTGGGAAGCTGTAAACGCTATAGGAGTTTTACAAGTTCCTTCAATTATTTCAATTTGGGATGATGGTTATGGAATATCTGTATCCAATGAGATTCAGATGACAAAATCTGATGTTTCTGAAGTTTTAAAAGGTTTTCAAAAAGATAAAAAAGGACATGGATTTGATATTGTTAAAGTAAAAGCTTGGGATTATCCATCTCTTATTACCGCATACGAAAAAGCTGAGAGACTCGCTAGAGAGAAACATATTCCCTCAATAATTCACGTAATAGAAATGACTCAACCAACTGGTCATTCAACATCTGGCTCTCACGAGAGATACAAAAGTAAGGAAAGATTACAGTGGGAAGTTGATTATGACTGTAATAAAAAGTTTAAGGAGTGGATTATCGAAAGCGGTATTGCTACTGATGATGAATTAAATCAGATTGACAAAGAAGCGATAGATTCAGTCAAGTTACAGAAAAAAGAAGCTTGGGTCGAGTATCAAACTCCCATTAAAAAAGAGTGTAAGGAGCTCCTAGATATATTTAAAAAAATATCTTCAAAGTTAGAAATCCCAGAAATAGATGTTTGGATTAAAGATCTAAATCAATCTTCTATGTTTGGTATTTTTAGAAGAGATTATCTTAGTAAGGCAAGATTACTATTAGGATTAATAGCAAAAGAAAATATACCAGAAAAAGATACTTTACGCAATTTTATTAACAGAATAAACTCTGAAAACTTTAATAGATATAATACAAAATTATACAATGAAACTTCAACATCTGCACTTAATGTCCGTGAGGTCAAACCCACATATGATTCTAGTTCAGAAAGTGTAGATGGAAGAATTATTATCAGAGATAATTTTCATCACATGTTTGAATCAATTCCAGAGGCAATGATTTTTGGAGAGGATGTAGGAAAAATTGGTGGTGTTAATCAAGGTTGTGAAGGTTTACAAGATAAATTTGGTGAATTACGAGTTGCTGATACTGGTATCAGAGAAGCTACTATAATAGGTCAAGGGATTGGACTTTCTTTAAGAGGATTAAAACCAATTGCGGAAATGCAGTATTTAGATTATGTAATTTATGGGTTCCAGCCCATGGTGGATGATATTTCATCTCTGTATTATAGAACACATGGAGGTCAAATAACTCCTTTGATTATCAGAACCAGAGGTCACAGATTAGAAGGTATATGGCACTCAGGTTCTCAAATGGGAATGCTAATTAATGGTACAAGAGGAATGTATTTATGCGTTCCGAGAGATATGACACGAGCTGCTGGTTTCTATAACACATTAATGCAATCTAATGATCCTGCCATGGTTATTGAATGTTTGAATGGATATAGAGTTAAAGAAAAAATGCCAAATAATATTGGAGAGTTTCGTATTCCTCTGGGTAAAGTTGAAATTACAAGAACAGGTAATGATATAACATTAGTAACGTATGGAAGTACATGGAGAATAGTAATGGATGCTGCAGAAAAACTAGAAAAAGTAGGTATATCATGTGAGATTATTGATACACAAACTCTAGTTCCATTTGATATTTCTCATGATATTGTAGAAAGTATTAAAAATACAAACAGACTTTTGGTAATCGATGAAGATGTTCCTGGAGGTGCTTCCGCCTACATATTACAAAAAATTATTGAAGAACAAGAGGCTTATAATTATCTTGATTCAGAACCTCAAACTCTTCCTGCAAAAGCACATAGACCTCCATATGGAAAGGATGGAGATTACTTTACAAAGCCTTCAGCAGAGGATGTTTTTGAGAAAGTATATTCAATTATGAATGAGGTAAATCCAACTCAATATCCATCATTATACTAGATGAAAAAAATTACTGAGTCTGACTCTAATTATGAGGATTTGGAAAAGATGTCAGTTTCAGATCTTTTAAAAAATATAAATAGAGAAGATAAAACAGTACCACATTCTATAAAGAACCAACTTCCACAAATAGAAAAATTAATTAATGCAATTGTTTCTAAAATGAAAAAAGGAGGTAGATTATTTTATTTAGGAGCGGGAACATCTGGTAGACTAGGTATTATAGATGCTTCAGAGTGCCCTCCAACTTTTGGAGTAGACTATGGTTTAGTAAATGGTTTAATGGCTGGTGGAGATTCTGCTTTCAGGAGAGCTGTGGAATTTGCTGAAGACGATTCTCATTTAGGTTGGAAAGACTTATTAGAGTATGAAATTGATATTTATGATGTTGTGATTGGAATTGCAGCCTCTGGAACGACACCATACGTAATTGGAGCGCTTAAAAAATGTCAGCAGGAAAATATTACAACTGGGTGCATTGTATGTAACTCTGGAAGTCCTGTCGCAGATGTCTCAGATTATCCTGTTGAAGTAGTCGTTGGACCGGAATTTATTACTGGAAGTACACGAATGAAATCAGGTACAGCTCAGAAATTAGTATTAAATATGATTTCTACTTCTGTTATGATTCAATTAGGAAAAGTAAAAGGAAATAAGATGGTGGATATGCAACTTTCAAATAATAAATTAGTTGACAGAGGATCTAAAATGATAATGAGAGAAATAGGAGTCAATTATGAAACTGCTAATTCTTTATTGAAAAAATTTGGTTCTGTTCGCAAAGCTATAAATAAAAATAATGGATAAAGAAAAGTTAATACAAGCTTTAATGTGGATATCAGGTTTTGGTCTGAGTATTTTTTTATCTGCTATCAGTATATACGCCGGATTCAATAATGTTAGAAAGGCTGGAGACTATACTATCCTAATAATAGGTTTAATATTAATTCCTATAATTTTCTTTTGTGCTTATAAGGGATTTAGACTGCTTATGAAATCTATATTTGATAAAAAATAATTTATCATTTATCATTTATTTTTTTGCTCTAATCATTTCTCTTTTACCTGGTGGTCCTGATAGTGTTTCTACGACAAATCCTACTTCTTTTAGGTATCTTTTTACGATACCTTTTGCACAATATGTAACTAAATATCCTCCAGGATTAATTAATCTAAAACATTTTCTTAAAATACTTTTTTTCCACATTTCAGACTGTTTGTTAGGGGCAAATGCATCAAAAAATATAATATCATTTCGCTCATTATATTTATACTTTTGTAAAGTAGTTTTAGTTTTGTGAAGTGTAAAATTATCTGATATTTGAATGTCATTTTCCCAATTACAATAGTGAAGTTGAAGAAAGATATCTTTATTAATATTCAATGATTCATGAAAATTAAGTTTTTTATAAATTAATTCTTTTAATGGGAAAGGTTCTATACTAGTATATTTTATATTTTTTTCATCTGCATTTATAAGTGTAAGTAATGCATTTAATCCTGTTCCAAATCCAATTTCTAATATTTTTAGCTGTTTTTTATCATTGATTTTTAATCCATTTTGTATAAAAACATGATTGGATTCTGATATTGCACCATGTAAAGAATGATATGTTTCATTGATTTCTTTGATGAATATGGAATGAGATCCGTCTTTAGTAAAAATAATTTTTTTTTCCATTGATTTATTTACAAATTACAACAAATAAAATTTATTAATAGATATAGATATATATCAGTATTTTTTTTTATATTTTTGCAAACCCAAATTTGGTAAAAATATAGTAAAGAATGAAAATTTCAAAAACAAATTTTTCCAGGTTAAAAACTACTGATTTTAATAACTTAAAATTCGGTACAGTATTTTCTGACCACATGTGTATATGTAAATTTACTAATGGAAAATGGAGCGAGATGGAAATAAAACCTTATGGTCCATTAGATATGTTACCAGGTTCTCAAATTCTACATTACGGTCAAGCAGTTTTTGAAGGTATGAAAGCATTTAAAAATGATAATAATGAAGTTTTATTATTTAGAAAAAATGAAAATTTTAAAAGACTGAATCAATCAGCTCATCGTTTATCAATACCTGAAATACCGGAAGATATTTTTATGCGAGGATTAAATGAGTTAGTATCAATAGATTCTGAATGGTGTAAAAAGGATGATGGTTACTCTTTATACATTAGACCATTTATATATGCATCTAGTGAATGTATTAAAGCCTCATCTTCAAATGAATTTACTTTTGTAATTATTACCTCACCAACAACAAAGTATTATGCTGGAGACATGCATGTTGTTATTGAAGAACACTACTCTAGAGCTCCCAAGGGTGGCGTTGGTTTTACAAAGGCTGCAGGTAATTATGCAGCTTCATTTTTCCCTACTAAACAGGCAAACTCTAATGGTTTTCAACAAGTTATTTGGACTGATGCAATTGATCACCAGTACATTGAAGAGTCAGGAACTATGAATATTTGGTTTCGAATAGGTGACAAATTAATTACACCATCCTTATCAGACAGTATACTAGGTGGAATTACTAGAAAAAGTTTAATAGCATTGTCTAAAGACAATGGTATAGATGTTGAGGAAAGAAAAATAAAAGTTTCAGAAATTTTAGAAGCTAATGAAAGAGGATTATTAAAAGAAGCGTTTGGTTCGGGAACAGCAGTTACAGTCAATCCAATTAATTCAATAACTTACAACAACATTAGAATGAATTTAGAGGAACAACAGGACTCATATTCTTTAAAACTTAAGAGTCTTTTACAAGGAATACAAAAAGGTAGAATATTTGATAAGTATAATTGGACTGATAAAGTAATAAAATTATAAATTTTTAATAAGGAACATTTTATAGTGTTGAATTCCAGCTTCTTCAAATTGATTCCCCTGTTTCACAAACCCTATTTTTTCATAAAAAGGAATTACATCAACTTGAGCATGTAAATAAATAAGTCCATTGAATTCAGACAGGTCTGTTAAGATGAATTTTAATATTTCTTTACCAAATCCTTTTCCTCTTTCTGATTTTAAAACTGCGAATCGCTCTAATTTATAACCATTTGAAGTAATCCTGTATCTAGCCGTTGCTTTAGGTATACTACTTTCAAATAATATAAAATGTGTTGAATCCTCTTCATATTCCCATTCAAGTTCTTCTGGACAATTTTGTCCAATTACAAAAACCTCATGTCTTATTTTATGAGCTTTAGACATTAAATCTTTATCAGGGTACTCAAATTTTATTATCTCTATCATTATTCTTTTTTTTGTTGAACTAAAAATGTGTATTTTTGCAATTCAAAAATAAAATAAAAATAATGAAAAAAATAATATTACTGATGTCAGCAATTTTTTTAACATCAATTGCTGTAATATCTCAGGATTATGTAGCTATTAACACTGAATCATCAACCGTCAAATGGATTGGATCAAAACTAACTGAATCTCACAACGGTGATATTAAAATTAAGTCTGGAAAATTAGTTTTAGAGAATGGTAGAATTATTGGAGGTGATGTTATTATTGACATGACAACAATAAATACCACTGACATGTCAGAAAAATATAACCAGAAATTAAATTCTCATTTAAATAATGAAGATTTTTTCTATGTCGAGAAGTTTCCAATTTCTGAACTTAAGATAATTTCACTGGAAAATTCAGGGCGATCAAAGTATATTATTGAAGCTGACTTGACAATCAAAGACATTACCAATAGAATTACTTTTGAAGCGAATATAAATGTAAAAGGAAAGTCTTATTTGGCGACTGCTAATTTAAAAATTGATAGAACTAAATGGGATATTAAATATAAATCTGGAAATTTCTTCACTGATTTAGGTGATAAAGCAATCCTTGATGAGATAGAATTTGATATATTTTTATTGTCTGTAAAATAATTTTTATAAATAAATCTAAATGAAGCTGATAATTAGATTATCTTTAAAATTTCATCAGCCAATTTATTAGTACTTATTTCACTATTTCTTAACCATAACTCTGGTTCTATTAATTCTAATTCACATAGTGATATTGAATTATTATTGTCATAAATAATATCTACTCTAGCATAAAGTGGTACTGAAGGACACTTTTTTATACATTTTTCAGCAAAAGAAATTTCTAAACTATTTGGTTCATATTCTTCAACTGTTCCACCATGATCATCTTGAACTCTGAAATCTCCTTTTTTCGCTTTCTTCTTAACGGCGTGTGTAAATTCTCCTCCTATAATAATTAATGATATTTCTCCCAGTTTAAGAATATTTTTCTGAAACTCTTGGAATATCATATTTTCTTTGGAAATTAATTTTTGAAAGATTTTCTCATATTTTGTGTGGTTAGATTTATTTATTCTGTATGTTTCTCTTGCTGCTCCAGATATTGTTGGTTTTAGCACTACTTCATCCCATTGAGTTTGATTGAACAATTGTGTAAGACTTGTATTTTGTGACTTTGTTAAAAATAGAGTAGGGGGAATGTTTATTTCTTTTTTTGATAATTCTCTTAGATAATACTTGTCTATATTCCATTTAATTAAATCATATGAATTTATAAATCTAGTTTTATGTTTTGTTTTTTCTAACCAGTTAAAAAATTCATCATATCTTTCAAAGTAGTCCCAAGTGGTTCTAAAAATTGCATATTTTGTTTTAGTCCAATCAAAATGTGAATCTGCCCAATCTTTTTTACATACTTTTAATTTTTTTTTTACTAGATTTTCCATAAGGAGTTTGTCCTCAAGTATAACTTGATTAGTATACCAATCTTTATATATTGGATTTATATATTTTTTTTCAGTGAGTATTACAATATCGTACATAAATTATTTATCTATGTGTGAAATAAACTTTTGAATTTTTCCATTTGAAATTTTAAAAATTAAATTACTTTTTCTATTTTTTCTTCCTATTAAATCAATCATAAAAATATCATTATTTGGCATTAATTCTTGAGATGTAGATAAATTAATTGGAACTAATTGAACATCTTTTATTGTAATTGAATTATTTATAACAGAAATATTTATAGTTTTTGGATAATATCCAAATTTACTAAATGTAATATTATAGTTTCCCTGATATAAGTACCTATGATAATTACCTATTGGAAGATTTGAATACACGTGTGAGCTATCTTGATCATGAAAATTTATTTCAACTTTAGCTTTAATTGGAATCCCTGTAATGCTATCAGTTATAATACCTCTTAATCCAAATAACGATTGTTCTAAATAATTAATAAATGAAGGGTAGTTTGCTTCCCAAAGTTCATTTAATTTATTTGGGTTTGGTGTTTTATCGTCTGATAACTCTAGAGTAAATTCCTTACAATATCTAAAGTAGTTCATATAGTCTTGTCTTCCTCCATTTACTTCATACCAATCCCAACCATTAGTAATTCCGTTATTTAAATCATTAAAATATCCACTAGGACCGTAGTGCTGACATGAATCAGCATATTGTTTAGTTACGTATTGCCACCAATTAATGTCAGAGTTAATATTATCCCACGTATCCCAAGGATAATTACATACTTCAGCTCCACTATGCATATTTGCTGCCATATTAAAATTAACACTATCAGCAAGTGCTAAAAAAATATTTGTTTCTTGCTGATATGGATTTCCATCTGGATGTAGTCCGTCCTCTGGATCTGGGTAGTTTCTGTTCAAATCAATAAAGTTAGCATTATACCTAATTGCTGAGAATACATTTTGATTACCCCCATAATAAGCACCGTCAGGATTTGCTAGAGGATTTATCCAAATATCTATTTCATTTATTAAATTTGATATTCGATTATTCATTCCATAATTCGTTAGTAGATAATCTATTAATCTTAAACTTAGAACAAATCCTGAAAGTTCATCTCCATGCATTGAAGAAGTATATAAAAAAGAAGGCTCATTTTCTTTTATTCCAACATTGTCAGAAATTTGCACAATTAAAATTTCTCTTCCAGAACTTAAAGTTCCTAAACTATGTAGTTTGCAAATATTAGGAAAAGAATCTGCGAATGAAGTCATTAGGTCCACATATTCCTGATAAGATGGATAATAGTTCCATAATGAATTTTTTTCGTTAGAGAAATTCAATTTTTTTTTATCAATAATTTTATAGATAATTTTTAAGTCTAAAAATTTTATAAATTCGTCTTTGTTTGCGTAAGCGTATGCTTTTGTTGAATTAGTTTTATGATCTATAGAAATAATTTTTGATATATTGTTTAATTGATTTTTATCTTCATATTCAAAAGAAAAATATATCTCACCTTTGTCACCAAAAATTTGATCAATATTTTGGGAGTAGCTTAATTTCGATATTAAGATTATGAGTATTATTTTCCTAATCATTTTGTATTCTATTAAGAATTTCTTTAACAGCGTCTTTATGTATTGTAAAAGTCATCATTTTAAGTTTTACATAATCCTCATGATAAAAATAATATCCAGGAAATCTTCCGTTTCTACTTCCACTTCCACTATCTTTAATTAAAAACCACCAGTCATCATTTTCATCAACTTTATATCCAATTAAATGAATAGCATGGTCATCAGTTGTAGTTCCATTAGAAAATCTAAATTGACGAGCATTTTCGTCTATGTATTGTGATGGAATATCGAAAGAAGGAACCATTGCAATGTCATATTTCGAGGAGTATCCAGATTCAGAAACATCTCCGCCAATTGACATAGAATATCCATTTTTGATAGACGATTTAATAATGCTCATAAATTCTTCTAGAGGTATATTATAATATTCCTCTGATCTCCACCAATTGTCAGGTACCTTATATTCTTCTTTGCTCCAATATGGTTTTTCTAACAAACTCATAAAATCAACATAATCATCAGGATTTAGTTTTGTAACATATCTCATGAAACCTTTGGGCGTATATGTTCTTCCATTATATCTAAATTTAGTTGGAGGTTCTCCCATATAATGATTTAGTATATACTTTATATTTGATAGTATAGCTTCTTCATCCCAATAGTTTGTTTCCTTACAGTTTTTTAAATAAGTTTTAATTTCATTAAACATTTCTTCATGATTATAGAATGGCTGTTCAGATGGTTTTCCTTTATAAACTTCAAAAGGGACGATACCATACAATTTCATCATCCTTTGAACTGCATTTGTCTCAGAACCTTGTCCTAAATATGTTTTTCCTCTGGTTCTGATGTATTCTCTTGTTTTTTCAACATATTCAAAATATACTGGGTATAATTCTGATAAATTAATGTTTTTTCCAGAGATTCTTTTTATTTCACTTTCATAGAATGAAGTTGTTGAGAAACACCAACATGTACCAGTATTTCCTTGTGATATAGGTTCATTTACATCAATAATAGTGAATTCCTCTAAACTCTGAGGAATTTTTTTTCCATCAAAATTCATTTTGAAAGATTTGCTTTCAATTTTCTTTACTTTTTCATAATTATTACAATCCTGAATTATTTTGTTATAGAAAGGATTTGAATATGTTTCAAATATTCCTTTGTCTTGAGAAATTGCAACAGAACTTATAATTAATAAAATTCCAATTATTTTTATATTCATATTCTAATATTTTTTGTTAATACAAATTTAAGGATTTTTGTAAATTGCAGTCTTTAATTTAAAATTAGTAAGTTTATCAATCCTGGAAAACATATTTTAAAATGGATATTAATCATATTAATTTCATTTACTACATTTAATTTATTTATATCTGCTGAATATAATGTTGCTAGGAGTATTATTATTGATAATAATAAAGATATTGTTTACTCAGAAGTAAGAAATTTGAAAAAATGGTCAGATTGGCTTGATTGGTGGGATAAAGACTCATCGCTTGAATTAAAATATATAGAAGCTAACAATGGACATACCTCCAAAATGATATGGTCTAGTGTAAATGGTGAGGGTTCTTTAGAGATTATTTCTGAAAGTTTTTCAGATTCTTTAGAAACTATAAGCTCTACTAATGGATTGGTATCCTACTATGGCTATTGGAATTTTGAACTTATAAATGACAAAACTAAGATTACATGGAGAATTAATGGTAGTATGCCTTTCTATGCTCGATTTATGACTTTATTTACGGATACAATTATAGGAAAAGATTTAGAAAGAGGATTAAACAATCTTAAACAAAAACTTGAGAAAATTAATAATTAAATCACAAACTTAGAATCTTAAAAAAGATTTTATGATGAAAAAATAATTTCTACATATTTCTTCTATATTGACCACCAACTTCAAATAAAGTTTCTGTAATCTCGCCTAATGAACATACCTTAGAAACCTCCATTAAAACATTAAATATATTTTTATTCTGAATAGCAGAATCTTGTAATTTTTTCAATATTTGTTTAGAGACTTTTTTATTGCCTCTGTGAAGTTCTTTAAGCATATTTATCTGATATTTTTTTTCTTCTATAGTTGCTCTAATAACTTCTCCAGGAATAATTGTTGGTGAACCTTGTTTGTTGAGAAAAGTATTCACACCAATTATAGGATATTCACCAGTGTGCTTTAAATTTTCATAATATAAACTTTCCTCTTGAATTTGACTTCGTTGATACATGGTTTCCATTGCTCCTAAAACTCCGCCTCTTTCTGTAATTCTATCAAATTCAGTTAGTACTGCTTCCTCTACTAAGTCTGTGAGTTCTTCAATAATAAAGGATCCCTGAAGTGGATTTTCGTTCTTTGCAAGTCCAAGTTCTTTATTTATGATTAATTGAATTGCCATCGCTCTTCTTACAGATTCTTCAGTAGGAGTTGTGATAGCCTCATCATAGGCGTTTGTATGAAGAGAGTTGCAATTATCATAAATTGCATATAGTGCTTGTAATGTAGTTCTAATATCGTTAAAATCAATTTCTTGTGCATGTAGTGATCTTCCTGATGTTTGTATGTGGTATTTTAACATCTGAGCTCTTTTATTTGCTCCATATTTTAACTTTAGGGCCTTTGCCCAAATTTTTCTTGCAACTCTTCCAATTACTGCGTATTCAGGATCTATACCATTACTAAAGAAGAATGAAAGATTTGGTCCAAATTCATTTATATCCATTCCTCTACTTAAATAGTACTCTACGTATGTGAAACCGTTAGCTAGGGTGAATGCTAGTTGAGTAATAGGGTTAGCTCCTGCTTCAGCAATATGATATCCAGAAATAGACACTGAATAAAAATTTCTAATTTCATTTTCTATGAAATACTCCTGAACATCTCCCATCATTCTTAAAGCGAATTCTGTCGAAAAGATACAGGTATTTTGGGCTTGATCTTCTTTAAGTATATCAGCCTGCACTGTTCCTCTTACTTTTTTTAGTGTTTCTATTTTAATTTTATTATAAATGTCATATGGAAGTACTTCGTCCCCCGTAACTCCTAATAAAAAAAGACCTAGTCCATTATTTCCTTCTGGTAAATCTCCTTGATATGTTGGTCTTTTTACTCCTTTACTTTCATAGATTTTAAGTATTTTCTTTTCAACTTTCTCAGTAAGTCCGTTTTTATTAATATACTTTTCACATTCTTGATCGATAGCTGCATTCATAAAATAAGCTAACAACATTGGTGCAGGACCATTTATAGTCATACTAACTGATGTCATAGGGTTAGCTAATTCAAAACCAGAGTAGAGTTTCTTTAGATCATCTAAACAACAAATTGAGACTCCTGCATTTCCAATTTTACCATAAATATCAGGTCTATTTCCAGGATCATTCCCATATAAAGTTACTGAGTCAAATGCCGTGGATAATCTTTTTGCAGGCATACCTAAACTAACCAAATGAAATCTTTTGTTTGTTCTTTCAGGTCCCCCTTCTCCAGCAAACATTCTAGTTGGATCTTCTCCTTCTCTTTTAAATGGAAATAATCCTGATGTGAATGGGAACTCTCCAGGTATATTTTCTTGTAATTGCCATTTTAATATATCTCCCCAAGCTTCATATTTTGGTAAAGCAATTTTTGGAATTTCTGTAGATGATAATGATTTACTATGAGTGTTTATTGACAACTCTTTATCTCTAACTTTAAATTTAAATATTTTATCTTTATATCTTTGTTTTAATTCCCCCCAGTTGTCTATCAGTATTTTATTTTTTGGATCTAATTCTAATAATAGATTTTTGTATTCTTTTTTAATCTCTTTTTTCGTTTGATCACTAGATTTTGATAGTAATTTTAAGGATTTATTTAGAGCATATAAATTTTGAGCAATTATCTTTTGATTATGTGACCAATTGTCATAATTTCTGTTACTTTCAGCAATTTCTGACAAATACCTAATCCTATTTGGTGGAATAACAAAAATTTTCTCACTCATTTCTTCAGTTATTTCAAAATTCGAATTAAAGTTTCCTAGCTTTTTTTCTTTAAGTTTATCCATTATTGCTTTGTAGAGGGTATTTGTTCCAGGATCATTAAATTGTGAGGCGATTGTTCCATACACAGGCATATTTTCTACTTTTTCTTCGAAACGTTGATTGTTTCTTTGATATTGTTTTTGTACATCTCTTAGTGCATCAAGACTTCCTTTTTTATCAAATTTATTAATTGCAATAAGATTTGCAAAGTCTAGCATATCAATTTTTTCTAACTGAGTAGCTGCTCCGTATTCTGGAGTCATTACATATAGAGAGATATCAGAATGTTCTAAAATTTCAGTATCAGATTGACCAATTCCAGACGTTTCTAAAATTATTAAATCATAATTTGCAACTTTTAAAATATTTAATGCGTCATTTACATGGGCTGATAGAGCTAAATTTGCCTGTCTTGTAGCTAATGATCGCATATAAACTCTATTTGATTTAATAGCATTCATTCTTATTCTATCGCCTAAAAGAGCCCCTCCAGTTTTTCTTTTGGATGGATCCACTGATATTATCGCAATATCTTTTTTTGGAAAATCCATAAGGAACCTCCTTACTAATTCGTCTACTAAGGAAGATTTACCCGCGCCACCAGTTCCTGTTATTCCAAGAACTGGTGTTTTTGATTTATTAGATATTTTTTTTATTTCCGTGATTAACGAGGAATGTTCTTCAGGGCAATTTTCAGAAGCAGATATCATTCTCGATATTGTGTTTACGTCTTTATTTTGAATTTCTTTAATTTGACCTGTAAGATTTTTGCCCAGCAAAAAATCTGATTTTTTGATTAAATCATTTATCATTCCCTGTAGACCCATAGCTCTTCCATCATCAGGGTGATAAATTCGAGTAATTCCATAATTATGTAATTCTTCAATTTCCTTAGGTAATATTGTACCACCGCCCCCTGCAAATATTTTTATGTGTGATGCCTTTTTTTCTTGAAGTAAATCATACATATATTTTAAATATTCTGTATGACCTCCTTGGTAAGATGTCATAGCTATTGCATTTGCATCTTCTTCTATCGCACAATTTACAACCTCTTCAACAGATCTATCATGTCCAAGATGTATTACTTCACAACCTGTTGCTTGAATAATACGTCTCATTATATTAATTGCTGCGTCATGACCATCAAACAAACTCGCAGCAGTAACAATTCTAACTTTGTTTTTTGGAATATATCTTGGTGTTTGTTCCATTGAAAATTTTTTTATTGGACAAATATAATAATAAGTAATTTACTTTCTTTTGTAATGATTTGTCTTTATAATTTTTTAAAAAAGAATACTGATATTAAATTAATTAATTTAATTAATTTTAGCAAAATAAAAAATTTGATTTATGAAAAGAATTTCAACTTATCTGCTATCGTTATTATTATTTTCCTGTAATAATAATGTTACATTTGAACCTCATAATTCTACTAAAAAAGTAATTTACCCTTCAGATAATCCTGCTGAAAGAGTAGTTTGGGAACAAATTAGATTTAGAAATCCTGAGACAGGTAAGATACCCAGTGATATGAGAAGGAAAGAAATGACTTTTGCTAAGACTTTACCTGTGTCAGGTAAGTTATCAAAGTCGAATTGGATTCATAGAGGACCATATAATGTAGGTGGTAGAACTAGAGCTATATCTTTTGATGTTTTAGATGAAAATATCATACTTGCGGGTGGTGTTACCGGGGGAATGTTTCGCTCAACTGATGGAGGGCAATCATGGAATCTTACAACCAGTCCGGGTCAACTCCATAATGTTACTTGCGTTGCTCAAGATACAAGAGTGGGAAAGGAAGATACTTGGTATTTTGGAAGCGGAGAAAATAGAGGTGGTTGGTTAGGAGATGTATCTTTTTTAGGAAATGGAATTTATAAAAGTACTGATGGAGGTATGAGTTGGGACTCACTACATATTACAACTTCTAACACTCCACAAGCTGATGATTCTGATTTTGATTTTGTTTGGAATATTGTGACAGATCCCTCAAACGATTCTATGGATGTATTATATGCAGCTACACATGGAGATATTTATAAAAGTTCGGATGGTGGTTTAAGTTGGAGTAAAAAACTTGGAGGTAATAATTCTTCATATTACCAATATACTTCCGTTGAAATTACATCATCTGGAGTTGTTTATGCGGCGATAAGTTCTAATTGTGTTGATAAAGGAATTTGGAGATCCCCTGATGGTGAGAATTGGACAAAAATTATTGATGGAAATTTCCCAGGGGTTTATGATAGAATAGCACTTGCAATAAATCCAAATAATGAAGACGAGGTATACTGTTTAGCTGCTTCTACCACTGGTTTTGGACAATATACAGATGTATTTTTTGGTGGTAGTACATGGACCTCCCTTTGGAAGTATAATTATTTGAGTGGTAATGGAAATGGCAGTGGTGGTCAATGGACTGATTTATCATCTAATATTCCTGCGAATCAACCAACAACTTTCGATAATTTTAACTCTCAGAGTTCATATAATCTAATGATAAAAGTCCATCCATCTGATCAAAACACTGTTTATATAGGTGGTACAAATTTATGGAGATCAACTGATGGTTTTACAACTCAAAATAATACTATTATTTGTGGAGGTTATTTAATCGGTTCTTATGAAGGTGATGGTAATTGGGGCGTGTATCCAAATCATCATCCTGATCAGCATGACGTATTATTTTTACCATCTAACTCTGATGTTATGTTTTCTGCTACTGATGGAGGTATTTACAGAACAGATGATTGTTTTAAAGATACTGTTGAGTGGACCTCATTAAATAATGGATATTTAACTTCTCAGTTATACACTGCTACTACGAGTAAAAATGCCAACTCTGATGTTTTACATGGAGGTTTTCAAGATAATGGAAATTTTGTTACCTTTTCAGCAAATCCCCTTAGTCATTGGTCTATGCCGTTTAATGGGGATGGGGCTTACTCCGGCATAGCTGATAACGAACAAGATTTTTATTTAACAATACAAAGGGGAGTGGCCTATAAAATGAAATTAGATACTCTTGGTAATAAATTGGCATTTAACAGATTAGATCCTCTATCAGCTGACTCCACTACATACCAATTTATTAATCCTTTCACTATGGATGAGAATGATGATAATTTATGTTATATGGCAGCTGGAAATAAGTTATGGAGAAATAATAATTTATCTTCCATACCATATAATGATGATCATACAAGAAATGATATTGGATGGAGTACTTACTCAGACGGAGCTTTAAATTCTTCAATGAATATTACTTGTATTTCAACATCTGTAAATCCACCAAATGTATTGTATTATGGTACAGATAGTAAATATATTCATAGAGTTGATGGAGCTAATTCAGGGGATCCATCACATATTCCAATCACAAATATTCCTACTAGTAGTGGGGTTCACTGCGCAGATATTGCAATACATCCAAATAATCCTGACAAAATTATGGTGGTTTTTTCTAATTATAGCACCTATAGTTTGTTTTACTCAGATGACGCTGGTTCAAGTTGGAATAAAGTTGCAGGAAATTTGGAGGAAAATCCAAGTGGCTCTGGTAGTGGTCCATCATGTAGAACAGCTCAAATAATTGACTTTGGAAACTCAACTCTTTATATTGTAGGAACCTCTGTTGGATTGTTTGCTACAGATAAATTAGACGGTACAAATACTATCTGGGAAATGATAGGGAAAGAGGAGATAGGAAATGTGATTATCGAACAAATTGATTATAGACAATCAGACGGAAGACTTACTGTAGCAACTTATGGAAGAGGAGTTTTTCAAACAACAATAAATTCTATTGATGATATTCTTTCAACAGTTGATAGAAATACTACGGAATTTAATTTATATCCTAATCCAGTTGAAGATAATATAACTTTAGAGTTTTCATACACTCTTAATACAAAAGCAAATATTATTATTTATAATGAGGTTGGAAAAATCGTAAGATCATATGTTGACAATCTAAGATCTGGTAATAATAAATTTAGTTATAATATAAAATCTTTAAAATCTGGAATTTACTTCGTAAGTGTTGAAACAAATGAAGAGACGTTTACTAAACAATTTATTAAAGAATAATATGAAAAAAATAATTCTATTATTTGCTATTATTTCTTTTCTTTTTGGTGGTTGTTCGACAACAAAAAAGTGCGATGGAAATAAAAAAATGAAATCACAAATGTGGTAAAAGAAAAAATTAAATAATTTTATTCAGATAGCTTAGAAATTTTTTCATTTAAAATTTCAATTTTAATATTAGCGTCTTTAAACTTAATTTTCTCTTTATCCACCAGTGCTTTCGGCGCGTTTTGTACAAATTTTTCGTTTGATAACTTTGTGTTCACAATTTTTAAAAACCCTTTTGTGTAATCAAGCTCTTTTTTTAGTTTTTGTAATTCTTCCTCTAGATCAATGTTTCCAGATAATGGAATGAAATATTCGTTAGATTTAATCATAAATGAATATGATTTATTTTCTTTATGATTGATATACTCTATAGATTCAAGATTGCCTAATTTAATAATAATTGAATCCATTTTTCTAGATTTTTTTTCATTATCAATTACATGTAATGAAATCAAATTTTTATTTGGAACTTGACTTTGTTTTCTAAAATTTCTAATTGATGATACAACCTCTGAAACAATTGTAAAATTATCTAAAATATTTTCATCAAAATCATTGGATATTGGCCAATCTGATATAATAATATCATTTTTTCTATTGTCAATTAAATGCCAAACTTCTTCTGACAAGAAGGGCATAAAAGGATGAAGTAACTTTAGAACTTTTTCTAGATGTTCTATTGTTTTATTGTAAGTGACAACATCAATCGGATTTCCATAGTTAGGTTTTATAATCTCTAAATACCAAGAGCAAAAATCATCCCATACTAGTTTGTATGTAGTCATTAGAGCTTCTGATATTCTATATTTAGAATAAGAATTATCAATTTCTTTGATACTTTTATTTATCTTATTTTCAAACCAAATGATTGCTTGTTTTGCCTCTTCTGGCTGTGGAATATTTTCAACTTTCCATCCTTTTATAAGTCTAAATGCATTCCAAATTTTATTGGAGAAATTTCTTCCTTGTTCACACAAGTTTTCATCAAAAGGTAAATCGTTTCCTGCCGGAGAACACAATAACATTCCAACTCTTACTCCATCAGCTCCATATTTTGTAATTAGTTTAATTGGATCAGGGGAATTCCCTAACGATTTACTCATTTTTCTGCCTTTTTTATCTCTAACAATTCCTGTCAAATAAACATTTTTAAAAGGTAAGTTTTTTTTATATTCGTATCCGGCCATAATCATTCGAGCTACCCAAAAGAATAGAATTTCGGGAGCTGTAACTAAATCATTAGTTGGATAATAGTAATTTATCTCTTTATTATTTGGATTTCTTATACCATCAAACACTGATATTGGCCATAACCAGGAAGAAAACCAAGTATCTAGTACATCTTCATCTTGTCTTAAGTCTTTCAATGTAATTTTTGGATTATTTTTTTGAATTATTTTAAGGGCTTCTTTCTTTGTTTTCGCAACTACGAATTTATTTCCTTCATAATAGAAAGCTGGTATTTGTTGTCCCCACCAAAGTTGACGAGAAATACACCAGTCTTTAATGTTCTCCATCCAATATTTATAAGTGTTTTTAAATTTTGATGGATAAAATTTAACATCATTATTCATGACATGATGAAGGGCGGGTTTGGAAAAATCATCCATTTTACAAAACCATTGCATTGAGAGTTTGGGTTCAATAACTGAGTCAGTTCTTTCTGAAAAACCAACTTTATTTTTATAATTTTCAATCTTTATTAAATACTCTTTTTTTTCTAAATCAAGTGCAATTTCTTCTCTAACTTTAAATCTATCTTTTCCAATATACATAATTGCATTATCATTTAGTGTACCGTCATCATTTAGTATATCTAAAGTTTCCAGATTGTGTTTGTCACCTATTTTGTAATCATTTATATCATGAGCTGGGGTTATTTTAAGTGCTCCTGAGCCAAATTCCATATCAACATATTCATCAAAAATTATTGGAATTTCTTTGTTGATTAGTGGAATTATAGCTTTTTTTCCAAAAAGATGAGAATATCTTTCATCATTTGGGTTTACGCAAATAGCAGAATCTCCGAGAATTGTTTCTGGTCTTGTAGTAGCAATAATTAATTTTTCTGTTGAATCTTTTATATTGTATGATATATAGTATAATTTTGAATCAACTTCTTTATATATAACCTCTTCATCTGATAATGCTGTTTGAGCAGAAGGGTCCCAATTTACCATTCTTACTCCTCTATAAATTAAGCCTTTATTATACATATCAATAAAAACTTGGATTACAGATTCACTCATTTCATCATCCATTGTGAATTTTTTTCTATCCCAATCACATGAAGCCCCTAGTTTTTTTAATTGTTCAAGAATTATTCCACCGTGTTTTTCTTTCCATTCAAATGCGTGATTTAAGAACTCTTCTCTAGTTAAATCTGATTTTTTAATTCCTTCTGACGCAAGTTTTTGAACAACTTTTGCTTCAGTCGCGATTGAGGCATGATCAGTTCCTGGCACCCAACATGTATTAAAGCCCATCATTCTTGCTCTTCTTGCTAATACATCTTGGAGTGTATTATTCAGCATATGTCCCATGTGTAATACTCCAGTAACATTTGGTGGTGGTATAACAATAGTGTATGGTTCCCTTTCGTCTGGTGAAGAGTTGAAATATTTTTTTTCTAACCAGTGCTCGTACCATTTATTTTCAATTTCAGTCGGATTATATGTTTTTGGGATATTCATTTATCTTATCAAAAAATTGAGACAAACTTACAAAAAATGTTTTTTTTGTTAGAATTGTTATTTACATTTGTTATGGAAAAATATTTTATTAAATTTGCCGTTGTTATACAGAATTTATCAAAACTAAAAAATAAAATTTAAAGTAATGAAAAAATTAATTTTATCAATTTCAATGGTTGTTTTCTTCGTAACGTTACAAGCACAGACAATAGACTTCGAATCTAAAGTAATTGATTATGGTGTTATTGAGCACAACTCTGATGGAAATAGAGAGTATAAATTTACAAATAATGGAGATAAACCCTTAGTAATCAAAGCTGCAAAAGGAAGTTGTGGATGTACTGTTCCAAATTATAAAAAGGCAGATGGAACTTCTGAGTGGGCACCCGGAGAATCAGGTACTATTCAAGTAAAATATGCTACTAACAGAATAGGTAAATTTACAAAGACAATTACTTTAACTACAAATACTCCTGATAAAAAACCAGTCATTTTAACAATAAAGGGTGAAGTTTTAGCTCCTAAAAAAGAAAATGGAGTACCTGAAAAAAATATGAAAGGAGCTCCAAGTGATGATTAAGAACACTTAATTATATACTTTAGCACCCTCATTAATGTGGGTGTTTTTTTTTAAAGAATTTATAAAAGTATGCCGAAAGTATCTAAAAAAGGCAGTTTAATGCCAGAGTCACCAATTAGAAAGCTTGTTCCTTATGCTGAAGAAGCTAAAAGATTAGGTAAAAATGTTTATCATCTAAATATTGGCCAACCAGATATAGAAACTCCTAAAGTTGCTTTAAAAGCAATTCATGAATTTTCAGAAAATGTTGTAGAGTATTCTCATTCTGCTGGTTTTGAAAGTTATAGAAAGGGTTTGTCACACTATTACCAAGATTTAGGAATAAATGTTTCGTATGATGATTTAATGATAACAACTGGGGGGTCTGAGGCCCTTTTGTTCGCATTGAATTCATGTCTTGATTCTGGTGACGAGATAATAATTCCAGAACCTTTCTACGCAAATTATAATGGTTTTTCAATTTCTGCTGGCGTAAAGGTAAAACCAATTACTACTGATATTAAGAACGGATTTGCGTTACCTAATATTGATGAATTTGAAAAATTAATTACAAAAAAAACTAAAGCTATTTTAATATGCAATCCTGGAAATCCTACTGGTTATCTGTACACAAAAAAAGAATTAGAGGCACTTAAAGATTTAGTAATTAAACATGATTTATTTTTATTTGCTGATGAAGTATACAGAGAATTTGCTTATGATGGTAATAAACACTATTCCGTATTAAATCTCAAAGGTTTAGAAGAAAATACGATTGTTATAGATTCTACCTCAAAGAGATATAGTATGTGTGGTATTAGAGTTGGATGCATTGTTAGTAAAAATAAAGAAGTGATGTCAACCTGTTTAAAATTTGCCCAAGCGAGACTTTCACCTCCCACATTTGGTCAAATTGCCGGAGAAGCCGCTTTATGCACTCCAAGTACTTATTTTAATGAAGTCAGAAAAGAATATGTTAACAGAAGAAATATTTTAGTTGAAGGCTTAAATAAAATTGAAGGCATAATTTGCCCTAAACCAAAAGGCGCTTTTTATGCAATTGCTCAACTACCTGTAGATAACGCAGATAAATTTGCTCAGTGGTTACTAGAAGAATTTGATTTAAACGGTGACACTGTTATGGTTGCACCAGCTGCGGGTTTTTATTCAACTCCTAACACAGGAACTACTCAAGTTAGAATAGCGTATGTTCTTAATATTGAGTCATTACATAATGCTATTAATTGTTTAGATTTTGCTATTAAAACATACCCAGGAAGAACAAAATAGTGGACCTAATAAAACATAATCATTTTGTAAAAAATAAAAGAAAAGAAAACTCAAAATTTTTTAAAAAATTAAAAAACATTAAACCAAAAGTCTTAGACAAGACTATAATCTCTGTTCACGAAACTGTGTTTAAAGGCATTAATTGTTTGGAATGTGCCAATTGTTGCAAAACTACAAGTCCATCATTTACAGACAAAGACATTCAAAGAATATCAAATTTTCTAAAAATAAAGCCTTCTAATTTAGTTGATAAATATTTAGTTTTAGATGAGGAAAATGACTATGTTTTAAAGTCAGTTCCATGTTTTTTTTTAAATGATAATAATGAATGCAGAATATATAAGGTGAAACCAAAAGCATGTAGGAATTATCCCCACACAAATAGAATTAAACAGTATCAGTTATTAAAGCTGACACAAAAAAATATTGAAATTTGCCCTGCAGTTTCTCAAATTATTGAAAAAATAAAGTTAAAGTTAAACTAGTACAAAAGATATTTTTCTCTGATTTTTTTAAACTCATAAAGATCCTTTTTCCAACTTTCTTTTATTTCATTTTCGTTTAGTCCATTAATAATTTGTTTTCTTAATTTGTCTGTACCGGCGAGTTTGTCAAAAAAATTATTAAAAAAATTTTCTTTATTAGTTGTGTTATTGTAACAATAAATTATCCAATTTAGTTTTAAGCTATTATGAAATTTTTCTTCATATTTTAAATTAAAACCATAACAATTTTTGTTTTCATGTTTTGGTTTTCGACTTCCACTTTTACTTTTCGGTATAAATGAGTAATTACTTTTAAGATAAGGAGATCCAAACTGTTGAAATGGATAGTCTGTACCTCTACCAACGCTTACATTTGTTCCTTCAAATAAACAAAGAGATGGATATAAGTTCACTGCTTTTGCATTTGGTAGATTGGGAGAGGGCTTAACTGGTAAATCATAATGTATATTATGGTTATAGTTCTCCATTTTTATCACTAGTAAATCACATTTATTAGATATCCAATTCTCTCCATTTATCATTAAAGCATATTCACCTATTGTCATACCATGTACTATTGGAACTGGGTGCATTCCAACAAAACTTTTAAACATATCTTCTCTCACTGGTCCATCTACATAGTGTCCATTAGGGTTGGGTCTGTCTAATACAATTACTTTTATATTGTTTTCAGATGCGGCTTCCATTACGTAATGTAATGTTGAAATATATGTATAAAATCGCGCTCCTACGTCTTGTATGTCAAATATTATAATGTCAATTTCCTTAATTTGTTTATTTGTTGGTTTTTTATTTCTTCCGTACAAAGAAATAATAGGAATTCCAGTTTTTTCATCAATTCCGTCTTCAATCTTTGCTCCAGCATCTTCAATTCCTCTAAAACCATGCTCAGGAGAAAAAACTTTAACTATGTTTATATTTCTTGTTAATAAACTATCAACAAGATGTTTTTTTTGAATTAATGAAGATTGATTTCCAACAATTGCTATTTTTTTTCCCTGTAGCAATGGTAAATAAGAATTTATTCTTTCTGCTCCTACCATAATTTGAGAGTAGCTTAAAACAGATGTTAATAAACATAATAAGAGGAATAATTGTTTTATTTTAGCCATATTGATGAATGTAGAATATTTTATATCCAAACGTCTTGTATTTGCAAAGGAAAACAAAAATGTTTTTTCAAGACCAATAATTCGCATAACAATTTCTGCTATTGCATTATCTGTTGCAATAATGTTAATATCTTTATCTGTGTTAAATGGATTTCAAAATCAAATTACTAATACAGTTGTATCCTTAAGTTCTCATATTCAAATATCAAATATAAATAAGAATGAATCTACTATTCCCTTAGTTTTAAATGACTCTTTATTGAAGTCTATTGATATAGAAAATATCAAAAATATTAGTCCTGTAGTTAATGAATTTGGACTAGTTAAAACTGATAATGATTTTTTAGGTGTTCAATTAAAAGGTGTATCTAATGATTATCCATCTAATAATATACAAAATAAAATCACTCAAGGTAATTTAACATTCAATGACAGTAATATCATAATATCTGAAAATATATCAAACAAGTTAAATTTGAATATTGGAGATAAAATTAGAGTATACTTTCCTTCAATTAATAATAGAGTAAATGTTCGTCCATTTTACATATCTGCAATCTATAATAGTAACATGTCTGAGATTGATAACAATTTATGTTTTGTAAACATATCTAAGTTACAATTACTTAAAAATTGGAAAAAAAATGAAGTTTCTTTGCTTGAGTTGTCTGTGAATGATATTGACAGACTAGATGATATAACCAAAGATCTATCGCTCAGTATATACGATTACTATTTAAAGAATGTGAAAAATATTAAAGATTTATACCCTCAAATATTTGATTGGATTCAGTTACAGGATATGAATGTAAAAGTTATTATTGTTCTAATGTTATTAGTATCCATAATGAATGTTGTTTCTAGTTTATTGATTTTAATATTAGAAAAAACTAGTTTTATAGGAATTTTAAAATCTTTTGGATCGTCAAACTGGATGATACGCAAAGTATTTATTTATAATTCTTTGTATTTAGTTATTAAAGGAATATTTTATGGAAACATAATATCATTTTCTTTATTATTAATTCAATATTATTTTAATATTATTAGTTTAGATGAAAATATATATTTCATGGAGACAGTCCCTGTTTCTTTTGATTCTTTAAATATTATATTATTGAATTTATTCACTGTTATTTTTTGCTTAATAATGATGATTTTACCTACATTAATCATTACAAAAATATCTCCAATTAAAGCTATCCGCTTTCAATAGAATTTCATAGTTTCGCATAAAATTATTCTCATAAATGAAATACTTTAAAAATATCGTTGAAACAATAGGAAATACACCATTAGTAAAGCTCAAAAATGTTGTTGATACTGAGGCGATTGTTTTGGCAAAAGTTGAAAGTTTTAATCCGGGCCATTCAACAAAAGATAGAATGGCATTAAAAATGATAGAAGATGCTGAAAGTAAAGGAATAATATCCAAGGGAGCAACTATTATTGAGGGAACATCTGGTAATACTGGCATGGGTTTAGCTTTAGTATGTATCGAAAGAGGATACAAGTTAATTTGTACAATTTCAGATAAGCAATCAAAAGAAAAAATTGATATTCTTAAAGCTATGGGTGCAGAAATTTATGTCTGTCCTACAAATGTTGATCCTGATCATCCTGATTCTTATTATTCTGTTGCAAAAAGATTAAATAAAGAAATTCCTAATTCTTTTTATCCAAATCAATATGATAACCTTTCAAATAGATTAGCTCACTACGAATCAACTGGTCCAGAGATATGGGATCAAACTGACGGCAAGATTACTCATTTTATTGTTGGAGTTGGTACTGGAGGAACAATCTCTGGGATAGGAAGATTTTTAAAAGAACAAAATTCAAATATAAAAATTTGGGGTGTTGATAGTTACGGATCAGTTTACAAAAAATATCATGAAACAGGAGAATTTGATAAAGATGAAATTTACCCCTATATCACAGAAGGCATTGGAGAAGATATCATAGCAAAAAATGTAGATTTTGAGTTAATAGATCATTTTGAAAAAGTTACAGACAAGGACGGTGCGATTATGGCTCGAAGATTAGCAAAAGAAGAGGGTATTTTTGCTGGATATTCTTGCGGTAGTGCTGTTGCAGCAATTAATCAGTTAAAAAATAAGCTTAAACCAACAGATGTTGTTGTTGTTTTATTACATGACCACGGGAGTAGATATGTTGGAAAAATTTTTAATGATGATTGGATGAAAAAACAGGGATTCATGTAAATTTTTTAATAACTTTATTAAAAGTTATTTTTAAGTAAAAAAAGTTATTAACTTATTAAAAAGTCAGTACATTTTAATGTTCTGACTTTTTTTTGTTTCCTAAATTTACAACTCTATTTTTAATTATTTAAATAGTTAATTATGTATTTGATTTTTGACACAGAAACAACAGGACTTCCGAAAAATTGGAAAGCACCTCTAACAGATTTTGATAATTGGCCACGAATGGTACAACTTGCCTGGCAAATTCATGATAATAAAGGTAGGTTAATAGCTGTAAAAAATTATATCATAAAACCTGAAGGATTTGATATTCCATACAATGCCGAAAAAATACATGGTATTTCTACTCAACGTGCCCAAAGGCTAGGGATAGATTTAAAATTAGTATTAAATGAGTTTATAACGGATGTAGAAAACTCTCAATTTGTAGTAGGACACAATGTTGAGTTCGATAATAACATAGTTGGTAGCGAACTCCTCCGTAAACAAATGGATAATATTTTATCTGACTTCCCGTGTTTAGATACTATGAAACTTTCAGTAGATTATTGTCAAATACTAGGTGGCAGAGGAGGAAGGTTTAAATATCCTTCCCTTACAGATCTTCACAAAAAACTTTTTGGTGAATCTTTCGCGGAAGCACATAATGCCTCCGCAGATGTTGAAGCAACAACAAGATGTTTCTTGGAACTTATTCGTTTAGAAGTGATTTCTGCAAAAAAAGCAAATCTTACAGAAGCACAGTTTGAGCATTTTAAAGAACTAAATCCAAAACCTTTTGAGCTCTTAGGTTTAGACACACAACCTTATGCTCCACTAAATCAGGAAAATGAAGAGATTATAGTAAATAGTGACTCACCTTCACAATCTTTTACAAAACATAACATAAATTCACCTTTTTCTCATTTACACTTGCATACACAGTATTCGATATTACAAGCTAGTTCTAATATTAATGAATTAGTTGAAAAAGCTCTCGAAATGAAAATGCCGGCGGTTGCTATCACTGATAATCATAATATGTTCGGTGTTTTTAAATTTATAAATACTATTTTAGGAATAGAAGGGAATTCTGATGGAAATTTACTAAAACCAATTATAGGTTGTGAACTATCTGTTTGTAAAAATCATAAAGATAAGGATTCTAAAGACAATGGTTTTCAACAAGTTTTTATTTGCAAAAATAAAAATGGATACCACAATCTTTCTAAACTCAGTTCTTTAGGGTATATAGATGGATTCTATTATATCCCTCGAGTAGATAAGGATTTAGTTCTTAAGTATAAAAAAGATTTAATAGCGCTAACAGGAAGTAATTATGGAGAAATTCCAAATCTAATTTTAAATGTGGGAGAACAACAAGCAGAAGAAGCTTTTGTTTGGTGGAAAGATAATTTTGGAGATGATTTTTATGTAGAACTCTTACGTCACAATCTTGATGAAGAACAACATGTAAACAAAATACTATTAAAATTTGCTAGAAAACATGGAGTAAAAGTTATTGCCTCAAATGATGTATTTTACTTGAATCAGTCTGACGCAAATGCACATGATATTTTACTTTGCGTCAAAGACGGAAATATTCAATCCATTCCAAAAGGAAAAGGGAGAGGTTATAGGCACGCACTCCCAAATGACGAATATTATTTCAAATCTCAAGAGCAGATGAAAGTTCTTTTTGCAGATTTACCAGAATCCATAGAAAATATCACGGAAATAGTAGATAAGGTTGAGGTATTCACACTAAATAGAGATGTACTACTTCCAGCCTTTGATATTCCGGATGAGTTTATTAATCCTGAGGATAATAATGATGGTGGTAAACGAGGAGAAAATGCCTACCTTAGACATATTACTTATGAGGGAGCTAAGCTTAGATATCCAGAACTTACCTCTGATATTAAAGAGCGTATTGATTTTGAATTAGAAACTATAGAAAATTCAGGATATCCAGGATATTTTCTTATCGTATCCGACTTTATAGAGCAAGCAAGAAAGATGGATGTATCTGTAGGTCCAGGCAGGGGGTCTGCGGCAGGATCTGTAGTTGCTTATTGTACTAAAATTACTAATATAGATCCAATAAAGTACGATTTACTATTTGAGAGATTCTTAAATCCTGAAAGAGTTTCACTTCCTGACATTGATATTGATTTTGATGATGAGGGAAGAGGAAGAGTTATAGATTGGGTAGTACATAAATATGGATTTGATCAAGTTTCTCAGATTATTACTTATGGTACTATGGCAGCAAAATCTTCAATTCGTGATACTGCAAGAGTTTTAGATCTTCCCCTAGAGGAAGCGGGTAAAATTGCTAATATGGTTCCTGATATGCTTTCTTTAAAAAAACTATTCAATTTTGATGATAAACTACTAAAACAAAAAGTATCCTCTGACCAGCTAACTTCAGCGAAGAAACTAATTTCCTTAGCTAATGAAAATGATATCTCTGGTAACACTGTACGTTTAGCTAGAAAATTAGAAGGGACAGTACGAAACACTGGTACTCACGCTTGCGGAGTCATAATTACTCCAAAACCTCTTTTAGACCTTATTCCTATGACAACTTCTAAGGACGCTGACCTGCTGGTAACACAGTTTGATAATAGTGTGGTGGAAAGTGCGGGACTTCTTAAGATGGATTTCCTAGGGCTAAAAAACCTATCGATTATAAAAGATTGTATCAAGATAATAAAGGAGTTGCATGGCGTAAATATTGATATTGATGCCATTTCCTTAGAGGATTCAAAGGCATATGAAGTTTTTCAACGAGGAGATACAGTTGGTATATTTCAGTTTTCATCAGATGGCATGAGAAAGTATCTTAGAATGCTCAAACCTGATAAATTTGAAGATTTAATTGCAATGAACGCGTTATACCGTCCAGGACCGATGGGTTATATCCCTGAATATGTAGATAGAAAACATGGTAAAAGTAAGGTTGAATATGATTTACCGGAAATGGAAGAGTATTTAAAAGATACATATGGAATAACAGTATATCAAGAACAAGTGATGCTTCTATCTCAAAAACTTGGGAATTTTAGTAAAGGAGAAGCAGATATACTTAGGAAGGGGATGGGTAAAAAAATAAAGTCCGTTGTTGAAAAGATGAAACCAAAATTCATGGAAGGATGTAAGGAAAATGGATTAGACTTAGAAAAAGTTGAAAAAGTATGGACAGATTGGGAAAAATTTGCCGAATATGCCTTTAATAAGTCACACTCTACATGTTATTCTTTGATTGCTTACCAAACTGCATATTTAAAAGCACACTATCCAGCAGAATTAATGGCTGCTCTTCTAACTTCAAATATGAACGATATAAAAGATGTAACTTTAAATATGGAAGAGTGTAAAAGAATGGGACTAAAGGTGCTTGGTCCTGATGTAAATGAAAGTTTCTATAAGTTCGCTGTAAATAAAAAAGGTGAAATCAGATTTGGATTAGGAGCGGTTAAAGGTGTTGGCGAAGCTGCTGTGCACGCTATTGTAAAGGAAAGAAAAGAAAATGGAAGTTACTCTTCGTTAGAGGATTTTGTAAGTAGAGTGAATTTAAAGTCTGCTAATAAAAGAACTTTAGAAAGTATTTCTTTATCTGGTGGATTTGACTCATTTGATATTTTTAGATCACAACTTTTTTACTCCGAGGATAACTCAAGTTACTTAGAAAAAATGATGAGATTTGGATCTGCAATACAAGCTCAAAGAAATTCAACTCAAATTGATATTTTTGGTGAAATAGGTGAGTCAAGTGTACAATCTCCAGATCCTCCTCTTGTAGAAAAATGGAGTACAATGGATCTTCTTACCAAAGAAAAGGATGTTGTAGGAGTATACATTTCTGGACACCCCCTAGATGATTACAGGTTGGAGATTGATAATTTTGTAAATTCCTCTTTTGATATTCTTAAAAATATGGAAAAAGTTAAAGGAAAAGATTTAAGATTTGCAGCAGTTGTTACAGCTGTTGAACATAGAGAAAGTAGTACTGGAAAAAAATATGGAGTTGTAACTCTAGAGGATTATACTGATAGTTTTAGATTATTTCTTTTTGGAACTGATTACACAGATTTTAAAAATTTGCTTACAGAAGGTTGGGTATTATATATTAAAGGCAGAGTGCAAGAAAAAAAATGGGGAGACACCGATCAATTGGAACTTAAGGTAAATAAAATAGAAATGTTAGATCAGTTAATAGACTCCGAAAATAGAAATATGATTATTGAAATTCCTTTTGATTTGATAAATGACAAATTAATTGATGATTTATGTTTGCCACTTGTCGAAAATAAGGGAAATCATACACTTAAAGTGAAATTAATGAATTATAAAGATAAGTATTCGGTCGATTTACTTTCAAGAAATACCAAGGTTGATTTGAACAAAAAATTATTGAGTTCTCTAAATAAAATAAATGATGTTAAAGTTTCTATAGAATCATAAAAAGAAATTTTAAATTTGTAAAATAATTAATTAAATAATATATAGAAATGGCAGTAGAAATTACAGATGGAAATTTTAAAAATGTTGTATTAGAATCCGATAAAGTAGTACTAGTAGATTTTTGGGCTACATGGTGTGGGCCCTGCAGAATGATAGCACCAATTGTCGATGAATTACATGAAGAGCTAGAAGGTAAAGCCGTAATAGGGAAGGTAAATGTTGACGATAACTCCGAGTCATCCGCAAATTATGGAGTAAGAAATATTCCTACTTTATTGGTGTTTAAAAATGGTGAAGTAGTGGATAAGTTAGTTGGAGCTGTTCCCAAATCTCAAATTTTAGAGAAATTAGAAGCATACATGTAATTTAAATTTTTTGCAGAAATTAGAAAACATATCAACTCTAGAAAATTTAGAGTTTTTTGCAAAGAATCTAGTAGAGGGTTTTATAACTGGTAAACACAAAAGTCCTTTTCATGGTTTTTCTGTTGAGTTTGCTGAACACAAGTTATATAATAAAGGAGAATCTACTAAACACGTCGATTGGAAACTTTACGCAAGAACCGATAAGTTATTTGTAAAAAACTTTGAAGAAGAAACGAATTTGAGATGTCAAATAATCATTGACACATCTTCTTCAATGTATTATCCTCAAATTAAGAGTCCTGACTTGTTTCATCCAAACAAGATTTTATATTCAGTTTGTGCATCTGCCTCTTTAATGAATCTGTTTAAAAAACAAAGAGATTCAGTTGGTCTTTCTTTATTTTCTGATAGTTTACATTTTCATTCAACAAATAAAGGGACAAATAAACACCATATGTTGTTAAAGAGTAAGATGGTTGAAGTTTTAAATAATTCTAATGAATTTATAAGTACATCAACAGTTGATTCTATACACCAAATAGCTAGTAGAATACAAAAGAGATCATTAGTCTTAATTTTCACTGATATGTTGGAAGGAGTTGAAGATTTATCTGAAATATTTTTAGCTTTTCAACACTTGAAATTTCAAAAACATGAGGTAGTTTTATTTCATTTAAACGATAGAAAAACAGAATTTAACTTAGAGTTCCCAAACACTCCACATAATTTTATTGATATTGAGACAAAAGAAGAAGTTAGATTAAATCCAATAGAAATTAGAGATTCTTTCATGGAACAAACAAACTTATTCTTAAAACAATTGAAATTAAGATGTTTGCAACATAAAATTGACTTAGTAGAAGTAGATATTAATAAAGGCATAGAACAAATATTAATATCCTATTTGCTTAAAAGACAAAAAATGTTTTGAGTATAAAAAAAATATTTTAGTTTTGCACCACTTTTAGAAAGGTCTGGTAGTTCAGCTGGTTAGAATACATGCCTGTCACGCATGGGGTCGCGGGTTCGAGTCCCGTCCAGACCGCAAGACACAA
>Ga0160423_10000075_pt1 | contig 64777 bp, 51 predicted proteins | sample CRUFie14St8metaG_FD_108191 | JGI IMG/M metagenome (GOLD analysis project Ga0160423, IMG submission 108191) | Marine microbial communities from the Costa Rica Dome - CRUD Field 142mm St8 metaG | ecosystem: Environmental > Aquatic > Marine > Oceanic > Photic zone | place: Costa Rica: the Eastern...
ATGCACAATAATGTGTTCATTTCCGCTCCGGAACGATGTGCCGTGCTCGACCAAGCTATGGCGGCACTGCTGACCGACCTCGAACGCCGCGGGAAACTTGAGGAAACGGTGGTGGTTCTAACGACGGAGTTTGGGCGAACCCCTCGTATTAATCAGAATGCAGGGCGAGACCACTATCCGAAAGCCTTTAGCTCTGTGCTTGCAGGCGGAGGCTTTAAAGGTGGTATTAAATACGGAAAGACTGATGAGGGTGCTGAAAATGTCATCGAGAATGTGGTGAAGATCCCTGATTTCAATGCGACCATCGCTCACGCGCTCGGATTGCCGATTGATCAAGTTTTATATAGTCCAAGCAAGCGTCCTTTTACGGTCGCCCACAAAGGGAAGCCGGTGTTAGATCTTTTTGCCTAGATCCAACTCGGGTATCCGGTTTGTGTAGTAACGGATAGGAGGCTGCCGATTTCTTTTCTCTTAAGCTAGGCTCTCTTGCCAAACGGAGGCCCACAAAGGATGTGGGCGCCGCGGCCAGTTACTTTGGGATCACGCGCGCTGGTGACTGCCCATAGAGAACATTTGCAAATCCTCGAGTGCAGGTCCTTAGCGTGCGTGGTTAATGAAATAATCATTACGAGCGCAGAGGCAAGGGGCGGGCGATGATGTTGCGGGAATACTCATCTTAGCAAGAGTAGGGGAGCTTTGAGGAAGAGATTAAAATGGCAAAATTGGGCGAATTTAAAACTCTGTGGTCGCAATCGAGAGAGAGCCCCCTTACCCTGTCCCAGTTTTCAGCTTTAACGACTAAAGATGTCCCAAACCGTCCAGCCCAAGCCAGAAAGGGTTCAGGTTATCGTGAATCCCGCCCCTTCGCGCAGAATCCCACTTTTGGCGATTTTGAACCAAGCATTTCGCGATGCTGGTATTTATTGGGATATATCGATTACTCATGGAACCGGGGATGGTTCTTCCCTGGCGCGTGAGGCGGTTGAGAACGGAGCCGAGGTTGTTGCGGTCTACGGTGGCGATGGAACCGTAATGGAGGTTGCTTCCGGTCTCATCGGGACCGATGTTCCGATGCTGATCCTCGGAGGTGGCACTGGAAATTTGGTGGCGTCTGAGCTGCGCCTGCCAACTCAATTGGAGCGTGCTTGTGATTTAATCTGCGGAGAAGAATACACCACTCGACATATCGATGCCGGAATGATGGGAGACCGGCCCTTTTTGCTTCGAATTGGTTGTGGTATTGAAGTTGGAGTGGTCCAAGAGGCTACACGAGAACTCAAAAATCAGTTTGGGAAGTGGGCCTACGTTTTTGCCGGGATCAAGATGCTTCAAGAGACTCCCGAAGCCAATTACCAACTTACAATAGACGGTGAAGAGTCAATCAGTGTTTCGGGCGTCGCCTGCGTCGTTGCCAACGCCGGAACCGTCGGCGTTGGGAGACTTACCCTTGCGCCTTCTGTTGACGTGAACGACGGGCGTCTCGACTTGTTTATACTGAAGAAAGCCAACATCGAAGGCATCGTGCAGCTGGCTAGTAAGATGATGGGATTGGATAATATCAGACGGGAAGACACTGAACAGGCGGCTCTTGACGCCTCGCAGTTGGTAAGCCACTGGAGCGTCGATACTGTGGAGATCGATACTGATCCGCCGATTGATATTCAGGTCGATGGAGATGTCGTTGCCAGCACCCCCCAGTTAATCAGGGTGGTTCCTGAGGCACTTCGCGTCGTGGTTTGAGTTGGAATTTTCAGACGGTATTGTTCCAGCGAGGGAATAACTGAATGAAAATAATGGAAACCGTGCTAATTGAGCCGTAGGCGCAGAGTAATTCAACTGTATAGATTTCTCTACCTGTCGTATGTCATCACCAGAGAACAAGAAACTCGTAATTGCCTGTGGTGGCACCGGAGGTCACTTGTTTCCGGGTATTGCGGTTGCGGAAGCTTGGACGAAGGCTGGCGGGGAGGTATTGCTCCTGATATCTGAGAAGCAGATCGATACTTTGGCCTCTGAAGGTTATGATCATCTCAGGTTCGAAAAGATGCCATCGATTGCGATGCCGCCGCTCCTTTCCCCTAAGATGGTGACCTTCCTGATTCGTTTCGTGAAGGCAATGCGCGAGTGCCGAAGATTGTTTAAGATGTTCGGAGCCGAAGCTGTTCTTGGTATGGGAGGGTTCACTTCAACCGCTCCGTTGGTCGCTGGAAAGCAGTTAGGGCTCCCGACATTTATTCACGAGTCAAATTCGATACCGGGACGCGCCAATCGCCTGAACGCGAAGTTTTCTCATACGGTGTTGGTGGGATTTGAGGTCTGCGCAGCTCACTTTGGCGGTGTAATGACCGAGGTAGTTGGGACGCCAATCCGCCCCTCGATCACCAACCGTCCCTCGCGAGAAGAGGCCGCTTCTTTCTTTGGCCTCGATCCAGAAAAACCAACCGCGATGGTGATGGGAGGAAGTCAAGGCGCTCGACGTATCAATGAGTTGGTCGCCGGTGGCTTAGTAAAATATGAGGAGGCAGGAATCCAAATGCTGCATATAAGTGGGCCAGCTGATTATGAAACAGTGAAGCCGGAATATGATAGAGGTTTTAGTGGTGGGGTATTGAAGGGGTTTCTGAATGAAGTCCAATACGCGCTGGGCATTGCTGATCTTGCGATTTGTCGCTCGGGTGCATCGTCGCTGACTGAATTGTCATTTTATGAAATACCATCAGTATTAATCCCGTATCCCTACTCAGCAGAAGATCATCAGCTTCACAATGCGGAGATATTTTCTAAACCAGGAGCTGCGGAACTCTGGCATCAGGATGACCTCAGCGAAGATACCTTTGCTGGGAAAGTGGTCTCACTGATAAAGAATAAAGATAGATTAAAGCAAATGCAGGAGGAAATGGCAAAGCTGGCGGTAGCCGATGCGTCTGATCGGGTTTGTGAGGTGATTAGTTCAACTCTCGCCTAATCGGGTGATCTTGGGAATTGTGATTTGAGTGTATGAAGAGTAGTTCGAAGGACTGGGCGGAACGCTTTGGGAACCGCCAACAAGCTTTGAGAGTACATTTAATCGGTGTCGCCGGGTCCGGAATGAGTGGACTTGCATCTCTTTTTCTCGAGCTGGGCCATCATATTTCTGGTTCAGACCAAGTCATTTCTAAAGAAACCAAGCGGCTCGAAAAAGAGGGGCTCGTGTTCTCCAGCCCTCATTCTGCAGAATCCGTCGAGGATGCAGACGTGGTCGTTTACTCCAGCGCCATTAAGCCGGGGAATGCTGCCTTCGACGCCGCGGTCAAGCAGGGAACCCCAATGTTGCGACGAGCTGAGGCGTTGGCAGCTATCATGTTGGGCAAGAGGGGAATCGTGGTTGCAGGCACTCATGGAAAAACGACGACCTCAGCATTGGCCGCTCATGTCCTCAAAGTTGGCGATAAGAATCCGTCCCACTATGTAGGGGCAGAAATTCCCATTCTTGGCACTAATGCGAATTGGGATGAGGCGGGAGAGTATTTTGTTGCAGAGGGAGACGAAAGCGACGGGACACTCGTCAATTTTTTTCCTGAACATGCGATTCTCCTCAATGTTGAAGAGGAGCACCTTGATCATTATCAGGGCGGGCTCGACGAAATCTGTGATGTTTTTAATCAGTTCTGCGATCAAGCAACGGGGAAAGTCCTATACTGTGGTGATGACGAAAATGCCCGGAGAGTATGCGGTTCTCGCAAAAATGGTGTGAGTTACGGTTGGAGTAACCAGTTAGACTATTCCGCTGGCAACCTCTCGCCTAGGGGATCTGCGACAGAATTTACTATCTTCCGGAAAGGTGAAGAATTTGGTCGATTCGTTCTCGGGATCCCTGGGCGCCATAACGTCCTCAATGCCCTTGCTGTCGTAGCTCTCGCCACCGAGACGGGGGTTTGCCTTGATCACATTGTTAAAGCGTTAGGATCCTTTCGAGGGGCTCTGCGACGCTTTGAGTTAAAGCGCGAAAGCAGTCACGTCACAATCATTGATGACTATGGCCATCACCCTACTGAAATTGCAGCCACGATCCAGACAGCTCGCAGTCAGCATGCGGGGCGATTGGTTTGCCTATTTCAGCCGCATCGTTACTCTCGGACTCAGCTGTTGAAAGAGGAGTTTGGAGTTTGTTTTGACGGCGTGGACGAATTATGGGTAACAGATATTTACGCAGCAAGTGAACAGCCGATTCCGGGGGTTTCAGGTCAAACAATTGTTGAGGCAGTTAGAGAGCGAGGCGAGGTCGCCAAGGTTGTCTATCATCCTGATCTTGCCACCATGCATTCACAGGTGGGGCAAAAATTGAAGCCTGGTGACTGGGCCATGACGCTCGGCGCCGGTAACATCCACGAGGTAGCTACGCGACTAAGCCTCGACTTATCCATGGTCGACAATTTGAAAAGCTTGCTTGATGAGCCGGATGGAGTCGTAAAGCTCTACGAGCCTATGCGACGGCACACCACGATGAAAGTCGGTGGCCCTGCTAAATTCTGGGTTGAGCCCACTACCTTTGATGGTCTCGCCCGAATTGCTAAATATTGCGCTGACAACGGAATGCCCCTGCGTGTGGTTGGGAGAGGTTCGAACCTGCTTGTTAGGGACGGTGGCATTCCCGGCGTCACTATCAATCCCGTGAAGGGAGAGTTTGGAGAAATTCTTATCGAAGGGAATACGATTCGGGCTGGAGCAGGCGTGAAATTAAAGGCGCTGGCAGCAGCGGCTCAGTCGGCAAGGGTTGGCGGATTTGAATGGATGGAGGGAGTACCAGGTAATGTAGGCGGAAGTCTTCGCATGAACGCTGGGGCAATGGGTGCTGAGACTTTCGACCATGTTGTGAGCGTTAAAATGGTTGATGCTGAGGGAGGCGTATTTGAAAAGGCTGCCGAGGAGATCGCACACTTTTATCGAAACGTCCCTGAGTTGGTGAATAACATAGTTGTTTCTGCCTTATTTCAGGGGGAGCAAAGTCCCGATCATGAAATCGCGGCGATGATGAGGGCTTCGAAGGAGAAACGGCGATCTTCTCAACCTATCGCTGCAAGCGCAGGTTGTATCTTTAAGAACCCAGAGGGCATTGGAGCTGGGCAACTGATCGATGAGCTAGGGATGAAGGGTTACTCTTTTGGAGAGGCGCGAGTCAGTGATGTGCACGGGAATTTCATCGTTAACGAAAAACGAGCTACCGCCACGCAGGTTCTTGATCTGATCGGGCAGATCAAGAAGAAGGCTCGGGACGAGCGCGGAATCGAGCTTGAAGTCGAGGTTCAGATTATCGGTCAGGACGAGCCGGTCTAGCACATCACACGAGAAAGTTTTTGAATTTATGAAAGAGGTCAATGAAATGCATGTTGCCGTGCTTGCTGGAGGGCCAGGTTCTGAGAGGGAAGTTTCGATAGCGTCCGCTAAAGGTGTAGCCGGAGCGTTGGAAGGCAACGTTGCTAAAGTAACCGTCGTCGATGTTAAGGGTGCCGATTTTTTGCTACCTGACCATGTTGACGTAGCCTTTAATGTGATTCACGGAACCTTCGGCGAAGATGGTGAACTGCAGGCGGAATTGGAAAAACGTGGCGTCCCTTACACAGGTGCTCGCCGTGAGAGTTCAAAGCTCGCTTTCGACAAGATACTAAGCAAAAATGCGTTTTTACTAGAAGGGGTAAGCACTCCTGACTCTGAAGTTGTGCAGATTAATCAGGAGAACTGCACGCCGGGCTCGATCGGAATACCGTGCGTCGTGAAACCACCTCGCGAAGGCTCAAGTGTTGGTGTGCATCTCGTCGAAACGCCTGAAAAGTGGATTGCAGCGATCGCCGATGCCGGAAGATACAGTGAGGACGTGATGGTGGAGCAACTGATTCGGGGCAAGGAATTAACAGTCGGAATCGTAGGTGATGAGATCCTGCCAGTGGTTCACATCCAGCCCCGATCGGGATTTTATGACATTTCCAACAAGTATCCCTGGATGACAGGAGAGGGTGGCACCGACTACTTCTGCCCGGCTCATTTGTCGGACGAGGTCACGCGTGCCGTTCAAGAGCAGGCGCTACGAGCGCATCAGTCTCTCGGTATTGAGGTCTATTCTCGGGTGGATGTACTGCTGAGGGAGGAAGACAATAAGCCTTTTGTCCTCGAAGTGAACACTATTCCTGGGATGACTGAGAGTAGTCTGCTTCCTAAAGCAGCCAGTGAAGCGGGGATAAATTACGCGAATCTTTGTTTGAAAATTATTAAACTTTCATGTAATTTCGATTAATGCGAAAGAAATCAGGGAAGGCCAATCACCGGAAATTCAGCATGATTCCGTATTCATGGCGTCGTCACAGGCTTCCGGACGAGACTGATTGGATTGTCCTTGAGGCAAATACTTCGCACAAAGGGGCTTCACGGAGGCACCGGATTCCCCGCTACGTATGGCCAGTTCGCGTCTCTGCTGTTTTAGCTCTTGCTGTCAGCATACCCATAGGTCTGGAGTGGGCCAGTGAAGAGATTTTCTTCGAGAACGAGGAGTTTGTGTTGCGACAACTAAACGTGGAAACGGATGGTGTCCTCAGTGAAGGCAAACTCCTTGAGGTGTCCAATATTGTGCCAGGAATGAATCTTATGGAGATTGATCTCGCCCTACTAAAGTGGAGACTCGAGAATCTCCCTATCGTTAAAGATGTAGTGGTCGAGCGGGAATTACCCGATAAAATAAGTATTTCAGTGTTTGAACGCGAGCCGGTCGCTTGGTTGTCGAGTCCTCCCCTCGGGATCCGCCCTGGTGATATGGAGCGCGGTTTTCTTCTCGACAAGGATGGTGTCTTTTTCCGCTGCATGAAGCTGACTAAGAAAGAGCAAACGCTTCCAGTTATTGAAATTTATCGGATGGATGATCCCAAAGAAGGAATGCCCATGGTTTCAGATGGTGCTGAATCTGCTTTGGAGCTCATTGCCAGGCAGGGGGAAGTCCCTGGCACTGAAGATTTATTGATTCAGGCAGTGAAGCTGCGTAATGAGTGGTCAATTGAGTGTCTCTATCGCAGTGGAGTAGTAGTTACCTTTTCGAACCTTAACCTTCAGCGGGGGCTTGAAGATCTTGGTGTCATCGTGTCTCAGGCGAGTGAAATGAGGGCTTCGCTGGCAACGGTGAATGTAGCGGTTGCGAAGAATATTCCGGTCACTTTTTCGCGGCCCATTGGTTCGGCACCTGATTCGGCGCTCGCGAGATCTTCAGGGAAACCTTCCAAGAGCGGGCTTGAAAGCACTAGGGACATGCGAGAAAAACACTTGCGCTCCATTTTGAATAGCGGCTAGCCTCTGAGGGAAGAGCGTTTGTTTAATGGCAGTGTCGAATATCTACGTCGGTCTGGAGATTGGGACGTCCAAAGTGTGCATTATCGTGGGCGAAGTTCGCGGGGATGGTGCAATAAAAATTCTCGGCGTTGGTCAGCATCCCTCCGCAGGTGTTAGAAAAGGGGAGATCGTTGATCCCGAGACTGTTCAGACCTGTTTGCACGACGCGTTAGCACGTGCTGAGGAGCGAAGTGACGTCGAGGTAAACACCGTGTTTCTTGCTGTTACCGGGTCTCACATCCAGAGCATGAATAATCGCGGCACGATTCGTGTGTCCGATGATCAGATGGAGATTAGTGGCGAAGACCTCGAAGAGGTTAAGAAAATTGCCAGAGATGTGCCCGTACCTAAAGAGAATGGTTACATTCATTCTATCATTCAGCACTACTATGTGGATGGTCAGGAAAAGGTGTTAAATCCCCTCGGAATGCTTGGCCAGAAACTCGAGGCGGACTACCACATCATTAACGGTGTGAAGACCCGCATTCAAAACTCGATCAAATGCGTCCGTGAGGTGCCAATAGAAGTCGAGGATATTGTCTTTGCGCCCGTGGCGGCCGCTCAGGTCGTCTTAAATCGTGAGGCAAAAAATGAGGGGGCGCTCCTGATTGATGTGGGCGGTGGCACTACGGATTACATTTGCTTTGTTGACGGTGCCGTGGTTGCCAGTGGTTGTGTTCCGATTGGAGGCGATCATATCACAAATGACATCGCCCTGGTTTTGAAGATCCCGCTCGCTCGTGCGGAAAAGCTCAAAGTGAATCATGGCAGTGCTTCTTTGAAAAATACCCGAAATATTGAGATAGCGATTGGGGGCGAAAGCGGCAAAACAGTTGAGCAGGAATTGCTCAATCAGATCATGAATGCCCGCGCAATTGAATTGCTATCGGTGGTGGCTGAGCCGCTTCAAAAACAGGGGCTGCTCGCTAAACTTGGTAAAGGTATTTTCCTGACAGGAGGTTCATCGTTGATGACTGGAATTGGCGATGTAGCGGAGGATATTTTCGGCATTCCTGTACAAAAAGCGGGGTCGACAGCGATGTCCGGGCCCTCTGCTCTTTTTGAAAATCCGCAGTATGCTACTCCGGTAGGTTTGATAAGATATGCGCAACTTCTTGATGATCAAAGACCAAAGAAGTCAGCGCTCAGTAAACTTGGCAAAAGTTTCGAGAAGATTTTTGGTGGAGGCAGATGAGAAGGGGAACCTTCTAATTGTTTGACAATATTGTGACGTTTACGATGCTAGAATAAACCTATGATCGAGTATAACCAATTAGACCAGGGTGAATTACCCGTGGATGCGGAATTAGGCGTTAAGGTAATTGGGGTTGGCGGAGCCGGCGCTAATGTGCTCGACCGAATGGCCTTGGAGGGTAGCGATGAGGCAGAGCTGCTGACGCTAAACACCGATGTCAGGGCTCTCTCAACATCTGTTTCGAGTAATAAGATCCAGTTAGGGTCCACGCTTTTGAAGGGAATGGGGACTGGCGGTGATCCCTCCCTCGGGAAGCAAGCGGCACTTGAGGCGGTTGACGAGATTCGGGCCGCGGTTCGAGATAAAGGTATCATTTTTATTTGTGTGGGCCTCGGGGGCGGAACCGGTTCGGGTGCTGCTCCTGAAGTTTGCCGAATTGCCAAAGAGGAAGGCGTCTTTTTGGTTGTTTTTGCGACAATGCCGTTTTCGTTTGAAGGGGCTCGTCGAACCGAACAGGCTCGCGAAGCGCTGGAGTCGATCGGTAAGTATGCCAATGCCGTGATTGCCTTCGATAATGACCGGATGGGCGAGCTTATCGTTCCAAAGGATGGAGTAACCCAGGCGTTTGCTGCCGCCGACAAGGTTATTAGCCAGAGCATCCGTGCGACAATGAACGTCGTCTTCCGCCCCGGTATCATCCGAATCGGCATGGACGATCTGCTCTCGGCACTCGATTCCAAAGATTCTCGCTGCCTTTTTGGATACGGTCTTGCCAAAGGTGACAATCGTTCCCACGAGGCAGTGGAACAGGCACTTAAGTGTCCTCTCCTCGATAAGGGCCGCCTACTTAATGACGCAAGTGCCGTTCTTGTTCAGGTGGCGGGTGGGGACACCATGACACTTTACGAAGTGCAGCTCGTCATGGAAGAGGTTAATAAACATGTCGGTGATGGCACCCAAATCCTGTTTGGCACCGGCACTGATAAACGTCTTGGCAACAGTCTGTCGGTTACGATTATCAGTTCGATCAACGGACCAGAGGGAAGCCAAGCAACCGGTTCTGACCCAGATACTGAAGATGAAGCTTCTATTAGTTTAGGTGGGTCTCCTGCTTCGTCACCCTTTACCGCTGAAGAAGACGAAGTGGTATTTGAAGAGGAAGCCGATGACGGAGTCGCGGAGTCGTTGCTGCCAACTTTGGATCAGAGTGTGGAAAAGGAGCAGGCGGACTTCGTTGAGGACGCCAGTGAGGAGGGAGGTAGTGTTTTTGAGGTGGAATCGGCTGATGATGACGGAGAAGACCATGAGGATGAGGTCGAAAATAGCGACGGTTCTGATTTAGAAATTTCATCAGAAGATACCGCAGAAGATACCGCAGATGAAACCGCGGAAGATACCACCGGGGATACCGCTGAAGACGGTGAGGAGTTCCCCTCCCTGGCTGGCCTTGGAATTACTGAGGAGGTAGACAAAGAAGACGAACGGAATCCTATTGCCAGAGCCGTTGAAGACGCTGGTGATGATTTAACTCCGTTTGATTCAGTTTCCGGCCCAGACGACGATGGGGGCGTCGATCGTGTTGAGGCTGTGACAGATGCTGAGCAGAAAATTACTCTAACTCGGATGGCCTCTGATAGCGATGACGGCCGCAGTAAGTCACGCCTGCCGGAGGACTTTGGAAGTAATGCTTTGGATTCCGAAGTGAGGTTTGACGACGCTACAGGGGACGATTTACCTGAGGAAGGAGAGACTTCAGAAGAAGCCAAACAGCAGCAGGAAATGTTGCAACTGGAGCCAATTTCCGGGAAGGGTCGCTTCGCCAAAACTGACCCGACAATTGTGGACGGTGAGGATCTGGATGTGCCAACCTTTCTTAGAAAGAAGTAGCAAGCATATCAGCCTGACGTCCGTATAATTTTCCAAAAAGCCGGGACTTTTTGTTCCGGCTTTTTGTTTGGATAAAAGCGGTTCTGTCTGGGCAACAAGAAAGTCGCTTTTTTGGGTGCGAGAGCCGTCCGTCGCTCTAGAAAATTTGGCTAGTGATCACTTTGCGCTTTTTCTAAAGATGGTGTTCTAAATTAATTTCCAGATGCTTCAATAGGGCCTTTTTGAGCCCGTCAGTTTTAGGTATTGTGCACAGTGGTGTCACTTGTCTTCTCACTCAATGATGAAGGAAGTTAAGATAAATTAGAGCTTTCTGACCGAAAGAAAATGCGACCGGCTTGAGTTCGCGAAAGGTTAGAACAAAACAGCTGTAACTCTGAGAAGGTTTTATGAGCCTTGCTAGGTTTTGCGATAGCGCAGGATTCCCTGGGCAATTTCTTCTGCGAGAATCTGCCGAAACCACTCGGCGCCGCAGCGCTGGCTTTCCCAGCGATTGGTAATGAATCCGCACTCGATGAGAGCGGCCGTGCATTTTGTTTTTTCAAGCACTTTGAGTCGTTTGGGTTTAAATCCGCGGTTCCTTGTAACGAGGCGGCGACCTAATTCGCTTTGGATATAGCTTGCGAGTATTCGCCCGTTTTCGCTCCCAGGCCAGTAGAGGGTTTCAGTTCCGGCAATACTGCGATCTGCGTGACCGTTGAAATGTAAGCTAATGAAGATAACTTCGGTCGAAGAATTTGCCAGCTGAGCGCGATCTTCAAGGGAGATAAAAACGTCTTTGGTTCTCGTTAAAGAGGTGGTGATTCCCTTGCTAGTGAGAATTTTCTGAAGACGCTTCGCGAGATCCAGCGTCAAAGTTTTCTCCACGAGTCCATAGGAGCTGGATCCAGGGTCTTTACCACCGTGACCGGGATCTATCACCACGTGGGTAAACGCCTCCTGTGCAGGCAGGTAACCAGTCGACAAAGTTCCCATCAGCGCGGAGATAGCGAGGGAGATGCAGATGCGGTATGCAAACATAAAGCGGGACGAACGTATCGAGGGAGCCAATCGAAGTCGAGTAACTGTTCTGGAAATCTTAAAGAAGCTTTAGACGGTCAGGTCTCGTCGAATTCTTTAAGCTTGAACCAGCGGAGGAGAATAGTCGCCAAGCAGCCAAATAGCATAACCCAAAGGGCTATATGAGGAATCGGAGTCACCAGTCGACCGGTTATCGGGAAAAGCATCAAAGCCGAGGTTAGTGAAATCAGGGCCAGTCGGTGGATTCTTGTCATTGGGCCAATGGAAGAACGCTTTTTTCCCGCTCCTCGCATCACGCCAAGAGATCGCATGTAAGCTGAAAAGATGGCCGCGAGTGCGGAAGCAAGCCCTAACCATGGGCTAGATGACGCGGCAAAGCCGAAGCCAATAATGGTGACCGCATCTGAGACACGCTCGGGCAGTTCATTGAAGAAGATCTCCTCAGCGGAATGTTGAGAGGTTTGGTGGTGAAGAAAAGCATCCAGCCTAATGCAGCCTATTCTCAGGATACAGCACACTGCTCCGACTAGCCAGAATAGGTGGGGATTCAACGGCTCACGAGTAGCCATGAAGGAAATTCCAGCCAAGATACCGAGAACCATGCCGGTGATAGCGGCCATTTCGCTGGAGACTCCAATTCCCATCAGGAAAAGAGAAAGGCGTCGCATCGGCTGCCAGCGATGACGGGCCCTCGATCTATGGCGTGGTTTCATTTAAATTACCGGAAGGCGTAACTTACTGTCGTGTTCGGGGTCTAATTTCGTAGCTTGCTGGTAGTGACTTTAGCTGTTATTGGACGCTTGCGCTCAGGAAATTACCAAGATTTTACGTTCTCTATGACTTCGCCGAATGATTCGCCTGCGCCCCTTGACGAGGATGCGGAAAGGAGTGCGGCTAACGAGCGGGATGTAGCCTTAATGTTGAGGGTTAAATCGGGGGATATAGCCGCCTTTGAGGAGTTGGTTGAAATCCATCAAGGGCCCGTGATTGGGACTGTCGGAAAAATGTTGGGTGGCTATTCTGATGCCGAGGATATTGCGCAACAGGTCTTTGTCAGGGTTTGGAAGTCTGCTGAGCGCTACCAGCCAAAAGCTAAATTCACTACCTGGCTGTTTACTATTACGAGGAATCTGGTTTTCAATGAGGCTCGAAGACGCAAGCGCAAGCCAACCGTTTCAGTGGAAGAACGTGAGGAAGAGTCTCATCGGATTGTCGAAGATGTTCAGACAGTTTCTCCTGATCAGAATGTTCTGCAGGCGGAACTTGAAGCTTCCGTCAACAAAGCGATTCGAGAACTACCCGAGAAGCAACGAATGGCAGTCGTGTTGAGGCGATACGAGGAGATGCCTTACGAGGAAATTGGGAGCATTCTTTCAATGTCTGTTCCTGCGGTTAAGAGTCTGCTCTTTCGTGCTAGGGCACAGTTAAAAGATTCTCTCGATAAGTATTTAGACGGATAGCGATCACTCGCCGATGCGCCAGAGATGATTTTCGGTCCTCACAATAAAGCCGTCACTAGTAACGGCTAAAGAAGACAGTCCGAACTCGTTTATTTTGTTTTCCGCTACCTTCGCAAAATTTTTACCCGGCTTAATCACGGTGGTTACACCATCGCCACTATGAAAAAAAAGGTGGCCGTTCGCGAAAACAGGAGAGGCGGAGTAGCCTCCCTTTCCGTCTAGACGCTCGCGATAATGGACGCTGCCAGTGGCGGCGTCGAAGCAGGTTAGAATGCCTTTGTCGTCATTCAGGTAAAGTTGGTCACCAACGATGATTGGGGAGCTCTCTTTTGGTATGGTCTTCTGTTCACTCCATACAAGGTGTGTGTCAGTTACGTCTCCTTGCCCGTCGACTTTTATGGCAAAGAGATTGGCCTGATTGAAGCCGGAGCAAACATAAATCATACCGCCGCTATAGACCGGACGTGGCACGACTGAGTAGCCTTCACCGTAGCGAAAACGCCAGATCTCGCTACCTTCGCGGGGGTCATAAGCGATGACTGCGCCAGAGCCGGGAATAATGACTTGAGGCCTTCCGTTCACCTCTATGGGCAATGGTGTTGAGAATGAGAATGACCTGCTCACTTCCACGTCGCGAGATGTTTTCCAGAGTATGCGTCCGTTAACCTTATCGAGAGCAGCAACAAAGGGGTCTTCGGCACCGTCGCAGGAAAAGATGAGTTTGTCTTCGAAGAGAAGCGGGGAGCCTCCGTTTCCGTGGACTGGCTTGTAGGGTAGGCCCGTCTGCTTCCACAGCACCCCGCCAGTTCGGGCGTCGATACATGCAGTTCCGCTATGTCCAAAGTGTACGTAAAGTCGCCCATTATCGTAGATCGGCGAGGGTGATGCATGGCTGTTTTTCTTGTGAATCCGACCATTCTCGAGTTTGAAGGCCTCCCGCTCCCAGATTTGCTCCCCAGTTACAAGGTCATAGCAACGTGCCTGCAGTGAGAGGGCGCTCTGCTCTGTGGTAGCGGTCGTTACGTAGACGCGGCCCTCTGCGACTGCCGGTGTTGACCAAGCCTTGCCCGGCACTCCAACTTTCCAGCGAACATTATCCCGTTCGGACCACCGTAAGGGAACGTCACTATTCAGTGCGTGGCCGGCATATGACCCTCCTCGAAACTCAGGCCAATCCGCCTCCGCGGTGATGCTCAAAGTTGAAAGAGTGAGATAAATAAAAAGGGCAGTCGTCGCGCGTCGCATACCAATTACTCGTTCGACAACATACCCCATGGCAAGTGCGAATTAGCTAATCGATCGGATCTTTTTCTTTTTATTTAAAATCCCTTTCGCCAGAGATAGTCATATCCGTAGTCTGGGTAGTAATTCTGGACTATCATGGCGACAAGGATGTAGTCGACGATCAGATGCACGATCAGAACCCAAAGTAGAGATTCTGACTTCTCGAACATATGGCCCTGAGTCCAAGCGAAGTAGAAAACGATAAAGATGCCGAGTCCTGTGAACGCCATGTCAAAAAGAACGGCGGTGTAGAGCACGGCCTGCATCGCGTTGGCAATCTTATACGAGAACAGACTTCGAAGAAGCGCGTAAACGGTATTTATAAAAAATAGTTCATCCCAGATACCGACGAGATTGATTCCAATGAAAAGGCGTTTGATCGCACTTTGATCCGGATCTTCGGGCATGTTCCAGTGACGAAGTAGTTCATCGTCGAAAAGAGCCTGATTACCCCAAATGTACACTTTAAGAATGAGCCAGGCCAACGGGATTGAAATGACGGTGTAGACTATGTCTTGCTTGCGCAAAACCTTTGGCCAGAAGCGATAACGGATTACGCTTCGATCGGTGAATCGAGTAATCAGGAATGGCCCCCCAATCACTACCGAAAAAGGAATACCGACTTGAAGAAAGTTCTCGTTACTGAGGGATGTGTTAATATCACAAAGCCCCAGAATGGCGACACAGCCTAGAATAAGACCCATGCGCCGGCGGATTTTCTCTTCTTCATCGGTTGCGACTAAGAAGATGCATGCGGCAAGACTGATGAAACCAAACACTGTTTGTTCAGCTGGAATCAGAAGGATAGTGGCCGCGACATAGGCCGTCAGCATCAACATGCGGCGCGGTGTCAGTTCCAGATTGAGACTTTCGATCACAAAGGGAATGTCGCGATGCAAAGCGGACGGTCAAGTTTTTGCCGGCTACATGGCGCCAGTGGATCAAGGGATATACGAATTTTATTCTTTTTCGCGCCTGGGGAGATGATTGACCACCTCAAATAAATGTGAGAACTCGTATCCATGAAAAAGAAGTTTCTTGTGGGATCTTTCCTAATCCATGCAGTGGGCGTTTTTCTTATTCATGGCCTACCAAGCGTTGAGGCTCAGGAGAATAAGCCGAAGCTGGAACTGGTCGATAACGAAGGTAAGCCAACCGTTGAGGGGAAGGGGAATCCATCTAGGAAAGAGGATGCTAAAAACAAGAAAACTGGCAAACCGGCCCCCCCTCAAAATCCTCAACTAGCCAACTATGGGATCTATGGGGATTCGGCTCCTATTCCTCAAAGAGGAGAAGCAGTTAAAACTGTGTTGCCGCTTAGGTTGGAGTTGGGCGATCGTATCGCCCTGGTGGGGAATACCCTTCTCGATCGCGGTGGGCAGTTTGGCTTCTTCGAATCGATGCTGTATCAGAGTTTTCCCGATCTTGAACTGATAATTAGGAACTTTTCTTGGTCGGCTGATGAAGTCGATCTTCAGCCGCGTCCCGACAATTTTGCGACGGTCCCACAACACCTTGCCCGCGAGGAGATTGACATGATCTTTGCAGCATTTGGCTTTAATGAGTCATTTGGAGGGGCGGAAAAAGTCGATGAGTTCAAGGATCGTCTACGCACTTATCTGCAGGGGATTAAGACTTCAGCGTTCAACGGTGAAACCGGGCCTCGGATTGTTCTCATTTCACCCGTCGCGAATGAGAACACCCAGACGGTGCCTGCTGCCGATATGAATAATGATCGCATCGCCCTTTATGTTCAGGCGATGGAGGAGGTCGCTGCCGAGGAGAATGTCGGATTCGCCAATGTCTTTGATGCGACTCGCACCGCAATGGATGACCCTGACACCCAGTTGACGATAAACGGGGCCCATATGACCGAGCGCGGTTACGCTATTTATGCGGACCAACTCTACCGCGAGGTCTTTAAAGAATCGCCCCCCGAGGTTGATGAGGTGATACGCGGGCATGCGGTTGATAAAAATCGCCAATTTTTCAGACGGTATCGCCCAGTGAACTCCTTTTACTATGTGGGTGGACGGAAGAAGAGCTACGGCTACCTCGATTTCCTTCCAGCAATGAGAAATTTTGATCTCATGACCGCTAATCGTGAAGCGCGGATCCATGCTCTCGCCCGCGGTGAAAACGTGAATGGACCGATCGATGACTCGAATTTGCCAGACCTTGATGCGGTGGTAGAGGGGAGAGGAGCTAATGAATGGTTAAGCCCATCAGACGAATTAAAGGAATTTCAGGTCGATCCTCGCTTTGAGGTGAACGCTTTTGCGACTGAGGAAAAGTTTCCGGATATTGCCTGCCCCATTGCTATGCGTTGGGATGCGAAGGGGCGCCTTTGGGTCAGTTGTTCGACTACTTATCCACACGTTTATCCCGGCAATGAGCCCAATGATAAGATCGTGATTCTGGAAGATACTGATAAAGACGGAGAGGCTGATAAGTCGACTGTTTTTGCTGATGATCTTCATATTCCTCTGTCTTTCGTTATCACAGAGAATGGTGTCTATGTTTCCGATCAGCCTGATCTTGTCTTGCTCGAAGACACCGATGGAGACGATGTGGCGGATAAAAAGACTCGGGTTCTGACCGGTTTTGGAACTGAGGATAGTCATCACTCACTTCATGACTTTGTTTGGACTCCAGACGGTGATCTCATTTTTCGTGAGTCCATTTTTCACAATTCTCAAGTTGAGACGGCCTACGGTCCGGTTCGAGCAAAGAACTCCTCTTGGTTTCGCTACACGCCGCGCACAGAGCAGCTTACCGCATTCGGCGGCTATCGGAACACGAACCCTTGGGGCGTAACGTTTGATGACTGGGGTAACCACGTTGCCAGTCACCCGATCTTTGCCGAAGCCTTTCATGCGCTCAATGCGCCTTATCCTGAGCAGCACCCTAACGCCGTTGGGATTCCGGCCTATTCAGGGGTTTGCGGGCACGAGTTTGTCGACTTTCCGATGTGGCCCGAAGAAATGAAGGGGGGGTTCGTGAAGGTACGGTATAAACCCACCAACCGGGTGGAGTTTCATAAGTGGGTAAAGCATGAAGATCACTACACTGAGGAGTATCAATTTGATCTCATCTTCTCCGAGAATCTTAGCTTTATTCCCGTAGATCTTCAGTATGGACCTCGGGGGGCGATGTATGTTTGCGACTGGTATAACCCGGTGAAGGGCCATGCTCAGTATTCACTTCGCGACCCGAGACGCGACCGCGATTCGGGGCGAATCTGGAGGATTGTGCCGAAAGGGGGCGAACTTCAAGACCCGCCGCAGTTCGATGTCGCCTCGACGGGAGATCTTCTGGAGTTACTCAAGCGGCCCGAATACCGCTATCGTTACTGGGCAAAAAGAGAGTTGGCGAAGCGACCAAGTGAGGAAGTCATCACAGCTCTGGATGAATGGGTAGCCGAGCTTGATGGCAATGCGGATCGCTTTCGCCATCACCAGATTGAGGCGGTCTGGACCTACCGTCGGTTTGATGAAATGCGTCCCGCACTGCTAAAAGATCTTCTAGTTTGTGAAATCGATGACGCCCGCGCGGCTGCGACTAAGCAGCTGCGATATTGGTATCCGAGCTTTGAAGATGGAGGAATTCAGGCGCTTTCATCGGCGGCGAATGATCGAAGTGGATTGGTTCGCTTGCAGGCAGTGATTGCCGCGACCTATTTAGGGACACAGGAAGCACTTGAAGCCGTTATACCTGTTTTTGAGGAGCCAAAAGGTGCGCACCTAAAGTACGCGGCAAGAACAGCGATTGGTTCGGAGGCGATGAGCCACATCTGGATGGAACAGCAGGAAAAGTTTCCGACCGTCGCTTCGTTTTACGATAGCTGGGCCAGTTATGAAAAACTTAGTTCAGGCAAAGGCACACGAAATTCAAAAGACTCGAACTTTGACAGTCAAAAAGGTCTGGTGACGATCGAGATCGGCTGTGTCCCCGAGCGGATGTTGTATACAAAAACTCGATTCAAAGTGAAAGCCGGGGCTCCGGTGAAACTGATTTTCTCAAATCCTGACGCGACACAGCACAACCTTGTCATCGGTTTGCCTGGGTCTCTTGAAGAATTAGGCATAGCTGGAAACGAAATGGCCAAAGATCCCAGTGGCTACAAAAAAGGATTTATTCCAGAGAATGATAAGATTCTTTACCACACGAAGCTACTCGAGCCTAATACAAGCGAGACAATTCGTTTCATGGCTCCTAAAGAGCCTGGTGCTTACCCTTACGTTTGCACTTTCCCCGGGCACTGGATCATCATGAAAGGGGAGATGATTGTCGAGTAACTGTCTCCGGAAAATATCCAAGAGGCGAAAGCGCGCGTTCAGGGCTTTTCTATTGGCCAACAAAAAGCGTCAGGATGGCTTTGTAGTCTATTAATGTTTCGCTAGCGGCCTTTACCTTTGCCTTTACCTTTGCCTTTGCTGCCTTGGCGGATGATCGCTCCATGGTCAATAACGCCGTCTCCGTCGCGGTCTTCACCGTAAGGCATTTCATTCTCGAAGTAAATTCGCTCTCGTCGCCCGAGTGATACGTGATCTCCGTAATTCTTGCGTTCTTCGGTGTCGGCGAATTCCCTGTTGGCCTCGAGTAAAGCCGCTTTAACTTGATTTCCTGAGGAGGTTAGGGGCAGGTAATTCATAACAGAACCGCTCTGCCCAAACTGATCGGCCCGGATGATGAAATATCCAGCCTTGTTGTTACTCCTCTGAATCTTTTCATCCCATTCCTGGTCTGTATTCTGATCAGCAAAGTCGACATGGAAACGGCCAATAACTGCGCTATCAGCCATGACAGGTCGGAGCTTATCTTTAACCTCAGAGTGACTTGTTTCAGGTGAAACAACAAAGAGAAGTAGCCGTTGGTCGGCCGAGGCGACGTTCAGCGCCTGTCGGAAAGTGTGAAAGTCCTGCAAAGTCTGATCGGTCAAATCGCCTTTGGGTCGAAACCGTCTTGCAATATTTGTCATTTCCTCAATTACGATGGAATCGTCGGCGTCGGCGGAGCGAGGTCCACGACGTCCCGGCTTAAGGACTTGATTGGGACCACGTCCACTTCCAGTGAGTCTGGTTTCACCGTCAGGTTCGAGTAGAGAAAATGCTGTGTTTGCGAAGGCACCTCCGAGAAAGCTGCGAACCATGTCGTGATGCTGCTGATTTTCAAAGGACTCGAGTCGAACGCAAACGTAGTTGCGAGAGGCAGCGATAAAATCTTCGGACGAGAACAGACCGTTCTGCGTGTGGGTGTACCCAGGTCAGAAGACTCCTGAAATGCCCGAGCAAGTAGCTGCTGCGGCCATGAAGAAGATTGGCCTGTTAGAGCGCGCGGCTTCGGTAAGAGCGGTATCCCAGGTGGTGTACCACATGATGCTCTCAGCTCCAATAGGCTGAGTTCCAGCACCGATATCCGTTGGTCTAACTCCGCCCTTGGATCCGCCGGAACGTTGCGCGGCGGAAAGAGAGGGTGGCAGGAGAATCGAAAGGATGATAAATGCAGAGGCAATCTTCATGAATTTTTTAAACCCCGTCTAAATCTTCGAGTTTCGAAAAACTTTGAAGCTTTTAGTAGGGAGTAATGATGTCTTTTACGTTTTTCGTGATTACAGAGTTAAGGAGCAGTGGCAAATTTAATGATGCTAGCTTCCTTCAGCTCTTTTTCTTTGCTTTTGACCACGAGTCCCTTAATCCGACGGTGCGATTGAAAATCAGCGCCCCCGGGCCGCTTCCCTTGTCTGCACAGAAGTAGCCTAGACGTTCGAATTGAACTGTTTCCCCAGGAATAACGCCTGCAAGATTGGTTTCCAGTTTTCCATTTGGTAAAACCTTCAGCGATTCAGGGTTTAAATGTTCAAGAAAAGAACCTCCTTTTTTGTCGGGGGCTTCCTCACCAAAAAGGCGGTCATAGAGGCGTATCTCTGCATTCAATGCATGAGGGGCGCTAACCCAATGGATGGTGGCCTTTACCTTGCGACCGTCCGGTGGGTTCTGACCGCTCTTGGTTGCCGGATCATAGGTGCAATGGAGTTCTACAATTTCTCCATCATCGTTTTTGATGACCTTCTCGCATTTGATCCAGTAGGCAGCTCTTAGTCGGACCTCGACACCTGGGGACAGACGGAAAAACTTTTTCGGAGGATTTTCTAAAAAGTCATCCCGCTCAATGTATATTTCCCGCCCAAACGGGATCTTTCGAACTCCAAGGGAAGGGTCTTCAGGGTTGATAACTGATTCCAGTTCCTCGGTTTCACCTTCAGGATAATTTGTGATAACGACTTTGATCGGATCGAGAACGGCCATGAAGCGAGGCGCCTTTTCGTTGAGGACTTCTCGCACGGAATTTTCGAGAAGAGCAATATCATTTACGCTTTGGAACTTCGTGATCCCTATAGTCTTGCAAAAATTCCGAACTGCTTCCGCCGGATAGCCGCGACGCCTGATGCCTGAAATAGTAGGCATGCGAGGGTCATCCCAACCATTGACGTGATTTTCCTCAACCAACTGTAGAAGCTTCCGTTTGCTCATGACGGTGTAGTTCAAGTTGAGGCGTGAAAACTCGATTTGGCGTGGTGAAGAGGGCACCGGGAGGTTTTCAATAAACCATTCGTAGAGGGGACGATGATTTTCGAACTCGAGGGTGCAGAGTGAGTGCGTAATAAACTCAAGAGCATCACTCTGGCCATGAGTGAAGTCATACATCGGGTAGATGCACCAAGCATCACCGGTTCGGTGGTGGGTTTCATGAAGAATCCTGTATAAGACCGGATCTCTCATGTTTAGATTTGGATGAGCCATGTCAATCTTGGCACGGAGCACCTTTTCTCCATTCCCAAAGTCTCCGGCTTTCATCTGTTCGAAGATGCTGAGGTTTTCCTCAACCGTTCGAATTCGGTGAGGGCTTTCCGTGCCCGCCTCTTGGAGATTGCCACGCCCAGCCCGAATCTCGTCGGCGCTCTGATCATCGACATAGGCCTTGCCCTCCTTGATCAGATAAACGGCCCATTCGTAGAGTTTTTCAAAATAATCAGATGCGAAGTAAACGTGGTCAGCCCAATCGAAGCCAAGCCAACTAATATCCTGTTTGATTGATTCAACGTATTCGGCGTCTTCTTTCACGGGATTAGTATCGTCAAAGCGGAGGTGACAGCGCCCTCCGTACTCTTCAGCAATACTAAAATTCAAGCAGATAGACTTTGCATGGCCGATATGGAGATAGCCATTCGGCTCCGGAGGAAAGCGAGTCACAGTGCTGTCGTGTTTACCGGAAGATAGATCTTCGTCGATAATTTCGCGGATAAAATCTTTGGAGTTCGAGGGCGATGCGCTCATGGAGTGGGGCGCTAACTCGGTGCAGAGTCGAGCGCGAGTTGGAAACTATCCTCTTTTGCCTTCGCTGCAACGAGATCGCTCGAGAAGTTTCGGTTCAAGGGTGGCGACGAAATGCACTATCTTCTCATTTGATTAATACCCAGATAGAGGGTTATTTCAATCCGCTAACGAGATTCATTCGCAATAAGCACGACCTTCCCAATGAGATTCAATCCATTAATTATCATTACCGCCTTGTATGCTGGCGCCTTTTCGCTTCCCGGCCATTCGCAAGATAAAGAACTTACCCTGTATACTCAGCGTCATTATGCTTTTGACGAAGAGATTCATGCGAAGTTCTTTGAGAAAACTGGCATCAAGGTAAACGTTGTTAAGGCGGCGGCGGACGAGCTGATCGTTCGACTCCAAGAGGAGGGAGAAAATACTCCTGCCGACCTCTTTATGGCAACGGATGGAGGAACTTTGCACCGTGCCCATCAGGCCGGGATTCTTCAACCAATGACCTCTAAGGTGGCGCTTGAAAAAGTTCAGCCTCCCCTGCGTGAGAAGGGCTCTCACTGGGTCGCTATGACAAAACGTGCCCGGGTGATCGTTCACTCAAAGGATCGTGTTGATCCTTCGGAGCTTTCTACCTACGAGGCACTAGCAGATAAGGCGTGGCGGGGTCGCGTAATCGTTCGCTCCTCCACAAATAGCTACAATCAGGCTCTACTCACTACCGTGATCGACGCCGACGGCCGGGAAAAGGCACTCAAATGGGCCGCTGGGGTTCGCAAAAATATGGCTCGCCCACCTCAAGGCAGTGATCGCGACCAGATCCGTGCTGTGGCAGCTGGCCTTGCCGATGTTGCGATCGTTAATACCTATTACCTAGGTATCCTCGAGACCGCTGAGGAACAAAAGGATCGCGATGCAGCCGCTGCCGTAAAGGTTTTCTTTCCGAATCAGGATGGACGGGGAACCCACATTAATATCAGTGGTCTCGGAGTTGTGAAGGCGAGCAGTAAGGTCGGTTTAGCGAATCAGTTTATCGACTTCCTTCTGTCAGACGAGGTGCAAGCGCTATACTCAAAAAACACCTTTGAATATCCGGTCGTAGAGGGCGTCCCACTTTCAAAGCGTCAAAAGGTATGGGGTGAATTCAAAGCAGACGATGTGAACTTCTCTGTTCTCGGAGATCTTAATGCTGAGGCGATTAAGGTATTTAACGAGGCGGGCTGGGAGTAGCCGAGATAGTGTGAGGTTTGATGCCCGGCGTGTTTCCAGCAGAAGCAGATTCAGACCTGCTTGAAGATGCCTCAGGTATAAAGCGGAAGTTTCGACGGTGGCGCCCGGATCGCTGGGGCACGTTTTCTTTTTTTGTGGTATCCGCAATATGCCTGCCTATCGCTGCTGTCCTGATCCAAGTCGGGCAGGAAAGTGAGTCGTGGGACAACCTTGTTAAGACCGTTCTTGGCGGTTATTTGCTAAATACGCTCATCCTTGTTGTGGGAGTGGCGTTGGTTGCTTGTCTCGTGGCGGTCCCATCCGCCTGGTTGGTGACCTGCTTTGAATTTCCGGGGCGCAGAATTCTTAGCTGGGCTCTGGTGCTGCCGCTGGCCTTTCCAACCTATGTTGCTGCGTTCGTTTTTTATCAGGGATCCGAGTCGGCGATTCCATTTTTAATCTGGGTCCGAAATAATTGGGGTATTGAAACCTTTCTCACCTTTGAGTCGATCATACGCTACGGGATCCTCATCGTCATGATGGCGGCGGTCCTCTATCCCTACATCTACCTCGCTTGCCGTTCCTCCTTCGCTCAGCAGGGGCGAACATTGCTGGAAGCGGCTAGAGTTTTAGGAGATTCGCCGCGGCAGGTCTTCTTCCGTGTTGGTCTGCCGATGGCTCGACCCGGCATGGTTGCCGGCGTAGCGCTGGTCATCATGGAGGTTATTAACGACTATGGAGCTGTTCATTTCTTCGGTGTCCCGACCCTCACGGAAGGGATGTTCCGCACGTGGTTCGGGATGGGTGACAAGGTTGCAGCCCTTCGTCTTGCCAGCATCGTGATGGTATCTATAGCAATTTTGTTAGCAGTGGAGCAATTGATGCGAGGTAGGGCGCAATACGTTGAGATCGACGATTCTTCGGCTCCGCTGGCTAGAGTGCGTTTGTCAGGGTTTAGAAGCTGGCTTGCCGCCTTTGTCTGTCTGCTGCCTTTAGCGATCGGCTTTCTGTATCCGTTCGGGAAGATGGTCCGTTGGGCTTGGCTTCATTTGGCTTCGGATGCAGGATTCCTTTTCAGCTCGGGGGAAGCGATTGCGAGAGGAACTGGACTAGCGGCGGCAACCGCTATTTTTATGCCGCTGCTGGCGGCTGTATTTGCCTATGCAGTTCGACAGCGCGAAAATCAGAGGCACAAACTGATGGATCGCCTAGCTGGACTCGGCTATGCGACTCCCGGTGCCGTTATCGCTGTCGGTGTTTTGGTTGTTTTCGGAACCTTTGATCGATGGGACGTTCCCTTTATACCTTTGTTGAGCGGTTCGTTGTTGGTCATTGGCTTCGCTTATGTCGTGCGATTTTTTGCCATTCCACTCCAGTTCTCGCGCGCTGGGATGGAACGAATTGGTAAACCAGTTGAGGAAGCATCTAGGCTGCTTGGGCACGGCCCCTTGGCAACTTTTTTGAGAGTCGACCTTCCGCTTTTAAAGGGACCGTTAATCGCGGCTGGGATGTTGCTTTTTGTTGATATTCTTAAAGAACTTCCACTCACATTAATTTTAAGGCCGGCAAATTTCGAAACCTTGGCGACCACGGCGTTCAGTTTGGCAAAAGAGTCGCGGCTTCAAGCGTGCGCAGTTCCATCATTGATGATTGTGCTCGCCGGTGCGATAGGGTTATTGGTGATGAACCGCTGGATGGTTAAACCTTCTTTAAATGACTGAAACAGCCCCCTTACTCTCTTTCCGGGAAGTCACTCGGTGTTTCGCTCAGCAGCAGTGTCCAGCCGTAGACAGTCTATCGCTCAGCGTGGAACAAGGAGAGATTCTTGCCCTGATCGGAGAAAGTGGAAGCGGTAAGACCACCTTGCTCCGCCTCGCAGCAGGCCTTGAAGTTCCCGATGGAGGTGAGGTTTTACTCGAAGGTGAAGTCGTCGCAGATGGCAACGGTAATTCGGTTCCACCCGAGAAGCGCCGTCTCGGGTTGATGTTTCAGGACGGAGCTCTGTTCCCCCATTTAAGCGCGTGGAAGAATATTGCTTACGGGTTGCGAAGTCTCGAATCCAAAGCTCAGAAAGCTCGTATCTCGGAGATTCTCGAGATGGTAGATCTTACCGGAAAAGAAAAGCGCTTTGCACACGAACTTTCGGGTGGCGAACGTCAGAGGCTTGCTCTTGGTAGGGCTTTGGCGCCGAAGCCTCGGTTGCTCCTCCTTGATGAACCGTTCAGTCATCTAGACCCGTCACTTCGAAGAAAATTAAGAGAGGAAATTCGCAGTATTCTTACTCAGCTTGGCCAAACGGCGCTACTGGTGACTCATGATCCTGAGGATGCGCTTGCTGTAGCGTCTAGGGTAGCGATCCTTGATCGGGGGAGGATGGTTCAGACGGGGCTTCCGTCTGAGGTCTACCAATCACCAGCCAGCCGGTATTGTGCAGAACGATTTGGTCCAGCGAACAGTGTTACTGATGCGGTAACGGGTGAAGTCAAGTGGATGCGGCCAGAGGATGCCCGCTGGATCTCCTGCGAGGTGGCGGATGAAGGCTATATGACTACCGTAGCGAGTGTGCGCCCAATGGGAAATCTTTATGAAGTGATTGTCATTCCGGACGATGAGCCCGAGAACCGATGGCTTTGTTTCTTCAAGAGCGGAGATATGATAAAACCGGGCGATCGCGGCAAAGTCGCCTGGCGTGGAAAGACTGATCGAGTGGCTTGGAAGACCTGAGGTGACTAAAAGGTCTGGCTGCCAATTGCGCGATTCAGTCTTTCAAATCATCCAGCGCGCCCCAGGCATTGTCGCGTCTATCCTGAACAGGCTCTTCTTCCAAAGGTTTCTGGATCTTCACGACATAGTGCGCCTTGGGGCAAACGAGTCCCTCAACAAGTTCGTCGCAGCGTGGGGAAGGGGGAAGGTCGAGAAGGAAGTCCTCACGTATTATTTTCGCAAGATCAAAGCTTTCTTGGCCGTCTTCAAGCTCGAGGTCAGAAGCCCATTTCGGGAAGTTCGCTGTGTATGAGAAGTATTCGAGACAGGTGGCGCACTCAAGTTGGAAGTCCCCATTAAGTTGGCCGCCGAAGGTAACCACTCCATCAAAGTGAAAAATATTGGCCTTGTAGGTAATCGCTCCCGTCGGCCGAATACTGTCGGTTGGAGGGAGGTCAAAGATAGAAGGCGGAAGAGTCCCTTCACGAGTAAGGCCATCTTCAGGGATCTCTGAAATAAAGATTTCCATGATGTTTTTCTATGGAAACGGTGGATTGCCTCCAATGCAAATTGAACCCTGGATCTCAGAGAACTTTTTTGAACAATAATTGACATTCGACGATTGCGCCTCTCGATGGATTCCCCTATATCCATGGCCATGAGTCGTTATGCTTTAGGCCTTGATTACGGAACCAATTCCTGTCGTTCACTATTGGTGGACATTGATTCAGGTAAGGAACTTGGTTCCGTTGTTTTTCCCTACCCCTCGGGCAACTTGGGCATCCTTACGGATCCGGCTGATCCGAACGTGGCTCGCCAGAACCCTCAAGACTATCTCGACGGTATGGTTGAGATCATCACCGGAGCATTAGCGCAGGCAAGGAAAAGCAATCCAGACTTTGATGCTGCCGATGTCATGGGTATCGGTATCGACACCACAGGGAGCACCGTTATTCCGGTGGACGAGGCTGGCATTCCGTTGGCGCTGAAAGATGATTTTAAAGATAATCTCAATGCCTACGTCTGGTTGTGGAAAGATCATACTGCTCACCAGGAGGCTGCTGATATCACCGGAAAGGCATCAAAGGATCGACCGCAGTATCTCGCAAAATGCGGCGGAACCTATTCTAGCGAGTGGTGGTGGAGTAAGATCTGGCACTGCCTCAGGGTTGATCGCGGTGTCTTTGAGGCAGCCTACTCGTGGGTGGAACACTGTGACTGGCTGCCTGCTGTTCTTACCGGAAATGATAAACCCTCTGAAGTTAAACGAAGCGTGTGCGCTGCAGGCCATAAGGCAATTTACTCCGAAGAATGGGGAGGGCTTCCTGACAAAGAGTTCCTCGAAAGTCTTGATCCGGCACTTGCTGACCTTCGCGACCGACTCTACAACCACGCCGATACTTCGTTAGAGCAGGCGGGAAGCCTCACCTTGGAGTGGGCCAACCGGCTTGGATTGTCTGCCGGGATTCCGGTGGCGGTGGGGGCTTTTGATGCGCACCACGGTGCCGTTGGTTCAGGGGGCAAAGCTGGAACGCTCGTCAAAATTCTTGGAACCAGTACCTGCGATATCACCGTCGTGCCAAATAGTGAGAGACTGGGAAATGTTCCTGGAGTTTGTGGAGTGGTGGATGGATCGGTGCTTCCGGGGCATTACGGTATCGAAGCAGGTCAGTCTGCGGTTGGGGATATTTTTCTCTGGTTTGTGAATCATCTCGTTCCCGATTCTTACGGGGCGACGCAAGATGAGAAATTCATCGAAATGGAAAAGCGCACTCGCGAACAGAAACCTGGTGAGACGGGCCTTATGGCGCTGGATTGGAATAATGGCAATCGCACCATCCTGACCGATGTGCGTCTCAGTGGTATGATTCTAGGTCAGACATTGCATACGGAAGCACACGAGATCTATCGGGCGCTGATTGAGGCGACCGCCTTCGGGGCGCTTACCATCATTAACCGGATGGAGGAATACGGCATCAAGATTGATGAGGTGGTCAATACCGGAGGTCTGGCCGTGAAAAATGATACTCTCATGCAGATTTACGCCGATATTCTTGGTCGGCCCTTGCGAGTAGCGGCCAGTGATCAGACTTGTGCTCTCGGCGCCGCAATTTTTGGTGCTGCTTGTGGGGGTGAGGTTTCAATCGCTGAAATACAGGCGAATTGCTGCAAGATGCGGGATGTGGAATACACGCCTATCCCGGAGAACGAGGTCGTCTATTCGGAACTCTACCGGATCTACAAGACGCTTCACGATGCTTTCGGAACCGCAGATTGGTCTGAATCGCTTGGGCATGTCATGAAAGATCTCATCAACATTCGTCAGCAGCAGCGGGGCTGAACTTAGCAGGTCGCAAGGAACTCCATGGGGTAAGGCCACCTTTTCAGAGTTTGTCGTCCCTGATTCGAAGTAAGAGTCAAAAGAAATACCTTTTTGATCAGCTTCCGAGCGGGTGTCAAAAAAAATACCGGCGGCGGGAATCGAACCCGCACTTCCGTAGAAACGCGATTTTGAATCGCGCGCGTCTACCAATTCCGCCACACCGGCATCTGATGAGAAACAGGCCATGGCCCGTGTTCAGCGCAGGCGTCGACTGTAGCGACGAGAGAACGAAAATCAAGAAAGGAAAAAACCCGAAGTGAAATTCACGCTTCAGTCGAGCCATTCCAGATCGGTGAGGCGAGCTGAGACGAACCCGACCGAAATTTGGGATTGGAGCTCGAGCGGTAGACGGTATTCGTCATCGCTGACCCAGAGACTGGTTTGCTTGATCCTGTCATAGGTCTTAATTGATAAGTCGGTATTAATCTTTCCTACTCGAACATCTAATCGGATCGTGTCGTAGACCTTTCCTTTGATTCTGCGGCTTTCTCGACCCATAACCTTAAGTTCGGTGAGGTAGGGGCAATTAAAGGGAGTTACGACCATAGAAATTTTCTCGTCGTTTCCTAGAGAATGGCTCCGGAGGTAAAATGCCGAGGAAAGAATGTCTTGGCCGAAATCGAAATCAAAGCCCGAGGTAGCGGTCAACGCTTTCTCGTTCTTTTTGCGCGCGGTTGTGGTGTAAACCTGACGGTCACGCTCAAAGATGATGTCATAAGAGTTGGTCGCCTTACGGTCTTTTTCACGGAGTTGAAAGACGACCGGCCGAAGCGACTGCTTGTCTATAATTGAGCGTGCTCGAAAATCATAGGGCCACAAAATTCTGGCAAATCCTGAGCTTCGTCCGGAAGCATCACCAATAAACTGGCCGGAGCGATCCTTGGGGTCGATGACCGAAATTAGGAAGTTACCTGCGTTCAACCGGTTGTTCCAACTCAGGGTATATCCCAATTTTACGGGACGAAGGTTTGCGTATCCGCCTGGAGCTGCTCGAGTGACGTTATCTACCCATGACGGAGTTTCGTAAGTCTGAGCGAAGGCGGAAACCGCGCAGCCGCTTAAGAATGCCAGAACAAAGCCTAATTTGGAGTTCATCAATGGGTGGTGATGGAAATCAAGGGGAGGCGAGAAGTCAGATTACGCGATAGGGGCGTTGATCTGAGCAGGTTTAGAATGAATATTACGTCAATGGAGGCCATAAGAAAACCAAATAATTCTGAATATTTTGGAAAGTTTAGAAATTTAGTGCTTATTTCCTGCCTAGGCGGACTTTTTACGAGCTGCGGAGGCCCTGAAAACCCAGAGAATAGCGCGGAATCGGAAGAAAATTCCACGAATTTGCTGTCTGATTGGCCGCTGTTTCGCGGTTGCCCCGAACTGCAGGGGGTAAGTTCTGAAATGCTTTCAGCTCCCTTGGATCTCGTGTGGACTCATGAAAGTGCCGTAGAGGAGGGTAAGCGCCGAGCTCCGATCGAAGCCTCAGCGGTGGTTAAAGACGGCATTGTCTATGTTGGGACGCTTGGGAGCGAGTTTCTTGCCCTCAACCTACAGGATGGCTCCGAGGTGTGGAAAGTCGAGACAGAAGGCCCCACTTCAGCACCGGCTGCTGTTTACGACGGAATCGTCTATTTTGGGGATACTTACGGGTATGTGTATGCACTCGATGCTGAGACCGGGGCACAGGTTTGGCAGTACGAGACGGACGGAAAGATCGAGGGCGGGGTAAATATCCTAATATCGGAAGAAGCTGCGCGCGTTTTTATCGGCAGTCACGACTACTTCCTTTATTGTTTTGACGCGAAGAGTGGCGAAATACTTTGGAAAGAGGAAACGGGTAATTACATCGTGTCGACCCCATCGATCATAAAATCCGGTGGTAGCGAATCCGTTTCCTTTGGTGGATGCGATGGCATACTCTACATTTTGCCAGCCGATGGCAGAGGCGAAGGGCAGGAGTTCGAAGTAGGATCTTACATAGCAAACTCTGCTGCGGTAAGAGATGGAATTGCCTATCTGGCCCACAACGGCGGGGAGATTGTCGCAATCGAAGTTTCTACAGGAGAAGAGGTTTGGAAGATTCCAACAGGTGTCGAATATACGGCTTCCCCTGCAGTCGATGAAAATCACCTTTTTGTGGCCGGTCCAGATAAGCGCCTCGTGGCATATGATCGCGTCTCAGGAGAGGAATTCTGGGAGTTTCTAGCGCCACGTTCTCTCGATGCTTCTCCGGTCATTTCCGGTGACACTATCTGGCAGGGCGGGATGGACGGTCGTCTCTATGCGGTTAGTCGAACAGATGGATCCGAGCTTTGGAATTTTGAAGTGGGAAGCCAGATCAAGGCTTCTCCGGCGCTATCACGCGGGACGCTGGTCGTTTGCGGCCAAGACGGGGTGGTGTATGCTTTCCGATAATCACCTCGAAATCTTCTTAAATCCCCAACTTATGTCTGACACTTCCAACAGCAGTTCGCCTCCGGGTGTCATTGACAAATTGAGTATCCCGCTGGAAAAGGAGTCGCCAGAGCAGACTGAGGTCGGCAACTACTTCGTTGCCAACTACCCGCCCTTTTCTTTCTGGGCGCCGGACTATCGAACCGCCGTGATGGATGTGCTTGATGGACCAACGCCAACAGATACGAATCTCGGGGTTTACTTTCACGTCCCGTTTTGCCGAAAGCGCTGCCACTTCTGCTACTTTCGTGTCTATACCGATAAGAATTCAGCGGAGATAAACGAGTATCTCGAGGCGGGAATGCGCGAGTTTGAGATGTATGCTAAAAAGCCCTACCTGGCAGGCAGAAAGCCCCAGTTTGTCTATTTTGGCGGAGGAACTCCAAGCTTCCTGTCAGTCAAGCAGTTGAGGGGCCTTACGGACAGAATGAAAGACCTCTTCCCCTGGGATGAAACTGAGGAGGTCGCTTTTGAAGCTGAACCAGGGACCCTTACCGAGAGGAAACTCGATTCGCTTAAGGATATCGGAGTAACTCGGCTTAGTCTTGGGATCGAAGCTTTTGACGATCACCTTCTCGAAGTGAATGGTCGGGCACACCGATCCAAAGAAGCATTTCGGGCGCTTGGTTTTGCTAAGACGCTAGGTTTTGATCAGGTGAATATCGATCTCATCGCCGGGATGATGGACGAGACCGAAGATAACTGGAAGAAGTGCGTCGACACAGCAATCGAGCAGGAGCCGGATTGTGTCACGATCTACCAGATGGAAATTCCATACAATACAACGATCTACCGAGATATGAAGGAGAGTGGGCGGATCTCGGCGCCTGTCGCGAACTGGCCAACCAAGCGTGATTGGGTCGATTGGGCGTTTAATCGCTTCGAAGAAGCAGGCTACTCGGTAAGTAGTGCCTACACCGTGGTGAAGAATCCTGAGACCACAAAATTCGTTTATCGGGATAGTCTCTGGGAGGGTGCTGATCTCCTTTCAGCTGGGGTTGCTAGTTTTGGGCATTTCGGCGGGGTGCACTATCAGAACCAGGCTGATGTAGATCCATACAATAAGCTGGTGGACTCCGGTGAACTCCCGATTTTTAGAGCCTATGCTACGTCGCCCGAAGAGCGCTTTGTCAGAGAATTTGTTCTTCAATTAAAGTTGGGGCGAACTTCGATGCAATATTTCAGAGCGAAATATGGCGTGGATGTCTCGAAACGCTTTGCAGCTAAATTAGGGGAACTCGAGGCTGAAGGGTATTTTTCCACGGATGGCGATGATATCGTTGTGAGCCGGGGTGGCATGCTGCAAATTGACCGCCTCCTTCATGGATTTTTTCTCGAAGAACATTGTGATGCACGCTACACCTGAGCAAATCGAAGCGGGACAGGCCTACGCTGAAGCGCTTCAGCGCTTGTTACCATTTCATTTTTTTTACGAGAAAGCGGGCAAGTCGCTTCCTGACTTCACTTTCCTTGAGGGTGAAGAAGTTCCCTACCCTTATCGCTCCTTGCTAGTTCATCATAATGATATGACTCCAACTCTGGCTGCATTTCATCATTCCAAAGTCTACCTTGAAGTGCACGAGCATGAATCCAGTCAAGAATTTGTGATGCGCCTTGTCTCGCTTCATGCTGCCTCGTCTGACAAGCCGGTTGAATACGGTGCAATTGCCATTCAGTTGGCTAGTTTTAGCGAAGAGGTTCGTGAGGAAGTGATCGCGGGGAAAAAGCCGCTCGGAGGGATTCTCGGCGAACATTCTGTGGCTCACAAGGGTAGCCCGGTGGCCTATTTTTCGGTCTATGCAGATGAATTGATGGCCGATGCGCTTGGTCAGGGCATAAACGAGGTCCTTTATGGCCGATGCAATCAGTTGTTAGACGAGAGTGGCGCCGTTTTCGCCGATATTGTGGAAATTCTCCCGCGAAGTAATGAATCCGAGAATTGGGTAGGGAGCGTAACGCCAATGTAACCTTCGTTAGTATACACCAACAATGAACACTTCTGATTGGGACGTTATTGTTATCGGAGCAGGCCCTGCCGGTTCTACCTCAGCCGCCTTGCTAGCGGAGAAGGGTCACCGCGTGCTCGTTCTTGATAAAGAGAAGTTTCCTCGTTATCACATCGGCGAGTCAATGATGCCCTTCTGCTGGTATACTCTAAATCGTCTAGGATTAGTCGACCAGATGGACAAAATTGGTTTCCAACAGAAACATAGCGTTCAGTTCGTTACGATGGATGGTAAGATGTCCCGTCCATTCTATTTTTTCCAGCACCATGATCATCCTTCAGCGACGACTTGGCAGGTCGAACGCCAAGAATTCGACCAGATGATCATCGATAAGGCTGTCTCCAACGGAGCGGAATTTTACGACGAAACCAAAGTATTAGCTCCGATCCATAATGAAGCAGGTGCAGTTGTTGGGGTAGTGGCAGAACGTGAAGGTGAACGCCACGAGTTGGGTGCTAAGCTAGTGGTCGACGCCTCCGGCAGAGATAGCTTTTACGCGAGCAAGAATAAATGGAGGAAGCGCGATCCGCATCTTTCAAAAGTCGCTATTTGGACCTACTACGAGGGTGCTGTTAGAGATCCAGGGCTTGACGCAGGGTCGACTACCGTCGCCTACATTCCCGATAAGGGATGGTTTTGGTATATTCCGATGAGGGATAATAAGGTCAGCGTAGGTTTGGTTGCAGAAAACTCTTATCTCTTCCGTGATGGGCGTGATCCGGCTGAAATCATGGATCGTGAAATTAAGGAAAACGTTTGGATCCAAGAACATCTAGCTCCGGGTAAGCAGATAGGCGAATATTGGGTCACGGGTGACTATAGCTACCGGTCTGATTATTGTGCCACCGATGGGGTTGTGCTCGTTGGAGATGCTTTCGCCTTCCTAGATCCCGTTTTCTCATCGGGGGTTTTCCTTGCTTTGAAGTCTGGGGAGATAGCTGCTGATGCCATCGATGAGGCTTTGGCCGCTGGAGACACATCGGCAGAGCGATTTGAAAAATATGGTGCTAAAGTGTGCGAGGCAATTGAGCGTATGAGAAAGATTGTCTACGCCTTTTATCATCCTGACTTTAGTTTCGGAAAGTTGGTCAAAGCCAACCCAGATCTACGCCCCACTCTCACCGATCTTCTAATTGGAGATATCTTCGTGGATAACGAAAACTTTGACGCTCTTTTCGATGCCGTTAGGGAGATATGCGATCTTCCGGATGAGTTAAAGTATGGTTTTCAGGTAAAGACTAAGGACGCTGTGCCTTTGGTCGGTTAAGGTGGCTTACCGAAAATTCCAGTAGGGTGTAATCTCTACACGGCGTGTTGGTTACCCATTTGAAACAGCGGGCCGGCATTTTCTGGGTTGGCGTCGATTAGTCGCTGGATTATCCTGCCTATCGATCGCGTGGTCTCTTAGTCTTTCCGACACGTGCTGGCCGGGCGGTCATTGATATGGCTCTACTAGGAGGTAGGAAACCACCAGGAGATTGAGGGATATATCCTTTCAATAGCCGCGGAACATGGGGGTGCCCTTTCTGAAACCAAAGAATTAGCGCGGGAGATGAAAGCGTCTCAGCTAGAAAGTCCAATACAGGCAACATATTCAGGTCTCATATAGAAGTGTATAAAATACACCTTACCATTTAATAATTAACGGATTAGGAAGAGATAAACCAATCGCTGCCCATGAGCCTTGTCACTGGCTGCGCGTCTATGTCGGTTGGCGTGCCTCTCGAAGCGAATTCGGGGCAAATTTCTTTGAGAGGCTTCAAAACGAAGGCACGTTCGCTTATCCTTGGGTGGGGAATGGTGAGATGCTCAGATTCAAGGGTGACATTCTCAAAGTAAAGGAGGTCCAGATCGACCGGTCGCGGATCATTAAGGCGCCTCTTCCGAGGGCGCCCCAGTTCCGTCTCGATCGATTGAGTGAAGTCAAGAAGCTCAAGGGGCGATAGATTCGTTTCGATTTCGACCACGCAGTTGTAGAAATCAGGTGAACCTGGAGGGCAATCGATCGGAGTTGTTTCGTAGAGTCCTGAAACCAGCAAGTGTTCTGAGCACCTTGCTCCCTTGAGGCACCGGATAGCCTCAATGAGATTGGCCTTCCTATCGCCAAGGTTAGCGCCGAGGCCGATTCCAACTTTTGCCATGTAAAGTCGCCGGTAAATTCAGCCTTCGCGGAGCCCAAGAACGTCTTCCATATCGTAGAGGCCTGACTCGAAATCGTTTTGATGAAGCCACTTAGCGGCCCGTAGCGCACCCTTTGCGAAAGTTAGACGGCTGGAGGCTTTGTGGGTCAATTGCACGCGCTCTCCCTCTCCTGCGTAAATTACGGTATGGTCTCCTACAACGTCACCTCCGCGGAGCGCGTGGACGCCAATCTCGGTGTTGGTGCGAGCTCCGACGTCTCCGAAACGCCCGTGTCTGCAGTCATTTTCATACGAAAGGTTACGAACCTCCGCGAGAATTTCGGCGAGTCTCCGTGCGGTCCCGCTAGGTGAGTCCTTCTTTTGCCGGTGGTGCATCTCCACAACCTCTAGATCAAAATCGTTCCCGATAATTTCGGTCGCTTTGCGCGTCAGCCAGAAAAGTGTATTCACTCCAACTGAGAAGTTGGGTGCGTGGACGATTGGAATGCGATCAGCAGCTTCGCGAATTAACTTAAGTTGAGCGTCATCGTGGCCTGTCGTTCCCATGACAAGTGACTTACCGGCATCGACGCAGCTTTCGATAAGGTCATCAGTGAAGGTGGGAAGGGTGAAATCAATCACCGTGTCAGATTTAGCGAGGGCTTCCTCTAGGGAATCCCCCAAGTCAATTCCAGCGGCAACGCGAGTGTCGGGATCATCGCCAACACTGGCGGCGACTGCTTGGCCCATGCGTCCGCGACAACCAGTCACAAGAACATTTATCATAATATCAGGTGGGTGGAGAGTGAAAGATGAGGCCTGTTACCTCAGACATAAAAAGAACTCGAGATCAAACGAGATCGAGAGAAGCGAGAGTTAGACGCAGTTCCTCGACTTTCTCACTGGACATTTGAACCATAGGGAGACGTAGGCTTGGTGAACATTCTCCGGTTAAGCCCAGCGCTGCCTTAATAGGCACTGGATTGGTATCGAGTTTAAGAAAACTTTCAAAAAGATTGTGGTAGCGAGCATGAATTGCCTCAGCGTCCTCGATTCTTTCTTCTAGCATTGCCTGGCAAAGGGTTGCCATCGCTTTGGGAATCAGGTTGGAAGCAACCGAAACCACGCCCACCGCTCCCGCCTTCATAAACTCCACAGTAAGAGCGTCGTCTCCACTGAGTATATCGAAACTTTCAGGCAAGGCAGCTCTCAATTGCAGAACCCTTTCCGTGACCCCGCCTGCTTCCTTAATCGCTTTGATGTTGGGACAAGCTTCGGCAAGACGAACCACCGTGTCGATCTCGATAGAGATGTGGCAGCGCCCTGGAATAGAATAGAGCATCAGCGGTAATTCCGTTGATTGAGCGATTGCTTTGTAATGCTGGAAGAGACCCTCCTGAGACGGCTTATTGTAGTAGGGGGTCACAAGTAGAGCCGCATCTGCTCCTGCGAGTTCGGCTGACTGTGTCATTTCAACAGCCTCGCGCGTTGAGTTCGACCCTGTTCCTGCAATCACAAGGCCGCGCTTGTCTGCCTGTTGTGCAGCGATTTCGATGACTCGGTGATGCTCTTCGACCGAGAGGGTGGCGGACTCTCCGGTTGTTCCTACCGGCACGATGCCGCTGATGCCGTTTTCGAACTGCTTATCGATTAGGCTGCGGAAGGCTTCGGTATCAATGATGCCGTGATCAGAGAATGGGGTGACAAGTGCGGTATGTGCTCCTGAAAACATGGAACGTGTAGGTTTGATCAGATAGTTTCCAAAATACCTTCAAAGGTAAATTCTGCGGGACCCAACAAGGTTACGTTTTCATAAGCCCCCTCGCTGACACGGTCAAATCCGACTTCGAGAGTATCTCCGCCTGCTACCGTGACGCGAATAGGACTGGGAACGTCTGAAATCTCGTGATGGACGATGGAGCAGGCTACCATTCCGGTGCCACAAGCTAGGGTTTCGGCTTCAACTCCCCGTTCGAAAGTCCGTATGCAGATAGACCCCGGTTCAATAATTTGAACAAAATTCACATTAGTTCCAGTCGGGGCGAAGTGGTCATGATGCCGGGTGGCGGCACCCAGAGCACAGACATCAACCGAGGCCAGTTCATCGACGAAAATGACAGCATGTGGCACTCCCGTGTTTACCGAGTGAACGAGTCTCTTGCGGTCCTTAATTTCTAAGGTTTCGTTAAGGGCGAAGTCAAACGGCTTGCTCAATTGAATCCGAACCTCATCGTTTAGGAACTCTCCCTTGATGACACCTGCTATGGTTTCGAAGTTCGTCTCAGTCAGACTATTTCCTTCGAGTTGATTCACGAAGCGCGCAAAGCAGCGCGCACCATTACCACACATTTCTGCTTCGCCACCATCGGCGTTGTAGTAACGCATTCGGTAATCGGCACCGTTCTGGGAAGGCTCAACGGCAAGGAAGCCGTCAGCCCCAACGCCGCGTTGTCTGTCGCATAAGCGCTTTATCTGATCCTCGCTTAGAAAGAGAGAGTTGTCACGATTATCAACAACGACAAAATCGTTGCCAGCACCGTTCATTTTGGTGAATTTGAGCATCAGTTCAACCAGGCGTCCGCCTGCCGTTGAAATTAGACCGACTTGGCACTGTCCACAAGCGGTTTGACGAAGGCTTCAACCTTCGAGGCAAGGTCTTCAGCATCAACATTAGCTTCGATCTGGCGCACTATCGCGCTACCGACAACTACACCGTCTGCGGAGCGGGCAACTTCGGCAGATTGTTCTGGGGTCGAGATGCCAAACCCGACGACAACAGGGACCTCAGCATGCTGCTGAATCGTGGCCACATTCTGGGTGATTCCTTCGGCAAGATCCTCTTGAGCACCGGTCACGCCGGCGCGTGAGACATAGTAGATGAAACCTTCGCTGCTGCCAGCCAGTTGAGGAATTCGTTCTTCGGGAGTCGTGGGTGCGATTAATCTGATATGCTTCAGTGCGTCAGTTTCTTTGAGTTCTTCATTCCTTGCTACCTCATCCGGTGGAAGGTCGAGCAACAACACTCCATCGGCCCCAGCCTCGGCCGCGTCGCGGTGGAAAGCTTCAAATCCATAGGTGTAGACCGGGTTTAGGTAGGTGAAGAGAACAATAGGTGTTTCGGAGTCCTCCCGGAAACGGCGAATCAACTCGAGTACGCCGATTGTCGAGCCGCCGGCCTCAAGCGCCCGATGAGCGGCCATCTGATTAACGATTCCGTCCGCCATGGGGTCAGAAAACGGGATTCCCAACTCGATTATGTCGGTTCCGGCCCTTTCGAGGGCATGCATGATTTCCAAGGAATGATCCATGCTCGGGTCGCCAGCACAGATGTAGGAAACAAACGCAGATTTTCCTTCGTTGCGGAGAGTTTCAAAACGTCGGTCGATACGATTTTTGGAAATCATAAGGCGGAGCAATTATCGTAGGATTTGGCAAACGTAAACCAGAAACGCCAAATCAGTTTCAGCTGTTCAAAGCGGAAAACAAATTGAAAAAAGAAAGGCTCAATAAGGAGGCTTATTCTCCTTTAAGGGAGTCCTCTACGGCTTTTTCAAGTGCTTCTCCACGCAGGTTGGAAGCAACGACTTTGCCGTCTTTTCCGATAAGGAAGGTGGCAGGGATGCTGCCAATTCCGTACTGCTTGGCTAAATCATTCGCCCAACCTTTGCCATCGTAGTACTGCGGCCAAGGCATTTTATTGCTCTTGATAAACTCTTCCAGTGCGCCCTTATCCTCATCCAGTGAGATGCCGATAACATCGAATCCCTTTTTATGGTAGGAATTGTAGACTTCAATTACTTTCGGCATTTCAGCAACACAAGGTCCGCACCAAGTTGCCCAAAAATCGACTAAGATGACTTTATCTTGCATCTTTGAGAGATCCACTTCATTGCCGCTTAAATCAGTGAAACTAAAATTCATTGTGTCACCGACACCTGGGCGGTAAAGCTCTGAAGAAAGTTGGTCGACAAACTGATTGAGTTGAGCTGATTGAGGATTGGTTGAGAAGTCTTCCTTGACGCGAGCGACAAAAGCTTTTGCCTTGTCGCGCTGATTAGTGGCACTGGCTGATTCAATGAATGGCCTGATGATTTTAGTTACGATCAACTGAAGGTCAGCCTCAGGGCCCTTGTTTTGAAGATCATAACGCTGGGCCAGAAGATCAGGAACTGGCGCAAGCTCTCCCAGGTCCATGCTTGCATCCACTAAAATGCCGAGCGCTAGATCGCGCTCCTCGTCATCGACATCGGCTTTTAGATAGGCGTTCAGCGCGGATATTTTTTTCAGGTCATGTTTCTTGGCAATCTCAAGGGCGGTTTCTGCCATTAGGGGTGATGATACCAAGAATAGGCTGAGGGTAAGGAGAATGGTTGCTGAGAGAAGTTTCATAGAGAAATCAGGGATATAGCTTTCCCTGATAATATTGACGAAGGAACACCTCTTGTCTTGCAGGAAAAGATCTTAATTCGCCCACAAGTTAGCGTTCGATCGTGATGCCATGGTTTAATGAAAGATTGGCTTGGGTTGGAATCCGGAGATTAGGCAGAAGGTTTTGGAAAAGGAGCTGAGGCAAGGATTGGTCCGGAGATATCGGAGGCGAGGGTGCGGTGACAGGGATGGCTGCGGCGTTTCGCCTTGGTAAGAGGTGCGAACTCGTTTTTGCTTATTGAATATAAATTGACGATAAATAGAATTGAAACTTTAGAGAAATCTTGTTTCATCCAAGTAGATCTTAGAGAAAAGGGGCTTTGATAATTGATTTCTATTGGCGATCACCCTAGCCTGAGATTGAGTGAACGGCTCCGCCACAGTAGGTTGGACGTTCCTCTAGCTGCGCTATGGAATTTGATTGGATTGACTGCCATTTTGACCTGAAGGACATTCCTCCCCGAGAGGTGGAGGAGGCGTTCGAGGACCCTTTTTCCATTCGACTGCTTCCCGAATCTGACTCCAGTGATGGTGAGGCTCGTTATTTTGCTCTTGGAAAAACTCTTTCGAATCGTTACCTGTTTTCTGTGTTTTGGACTGACGGGAAAAATTATCGGGTCATTTTCTGCCGGGACATGACCAATGACGAGTCGTCGTTTTACGAGCGCAAAAATGCTGAGTGGCTCTAGGCCGAAACTGAAGCTAAACTAACCGTTTCCTGACCTGTGAAAACAATCCAAACTTGGAGTGAGATCCCTGAATTTGAGAATGAGGCTGCGGAAGCCTCCTTCTGGTCCAGCCATTCGCTCGATGCTCGATTAATGAATGCATCGTTGCATCGGCAAAACGTTAGAGAATCAACAACGATTACTTTGCGGTTTGACCCTCAAATGCTAAGTCGGATAAAGCGTCTGGCCAGACGCCGCTATTTGAACTATCAGAGTATGATCAAACAATGGCTCAGTGAAAGGCTCGAGGATGAAATTTCACGCCACGACGATTAAGGGCTTCGTTTCTGAGGGATCGAGATGACTCTAGATGAAGCGCGCGGGGAGATTAAGCGGCTCTCAACAGAGTTGGAGCGCCACAATCGCCTCTACTATGTTGAGGGCAATTCGGATATTTCGGATAGTGACTACGATATAATGTTCCGCAGCCTTGAGCTGCTGGAAGAGGAGTTTCCTGAGCTTGCCTCGCCAAATTCGCCAACTCGTCGGGTCGGTGGTGAGCCGATCGAAGGTTTTGAGCAGCGGAAACACTTTTCGCGGATGCTCAGTATCGATGATGTTTTTTCCGAGGAGGAGCTTACGGACGCTTATCAGCGTCTACAGAGACTTCTAAACCTGAACCATGTCGAAGTGGTGATTGAGCCAAAGATCGATGGTGTTGCGGTGGCTCTCCATTATCAGCGAGGAGAGTTGGCGTTTGCAGTCACCCGAGGTGATGGTGTAACGGGTGACGATATTACCGAGAATGTCCGAACGATTGGGAATGTGCCGTTGAGGCTTCCTGAGGAAGCTCCGGAATGGCTAGAGGTGCGTGGAGAAATTTTTATGGCGAACGAGCGTTTCGCGATTCTTAACCAGTCTCGGGAGGAAGAGGGGCTTTCGACGTTTAAAAACCCGCGCAACGCCACTGCGGGCACTCTAAAGCTCCTGGATTCGAGGGAGGTAGCCAAGCGACCACTGGAATTTATGGCCCATGGAATGGGTCGGCTAGACGGCGTAGTGGTAGAATCTATCCTCGATTTTCAGCAATTGATTTCTGATTTTGGTATTCCGGTAAACTCTCCGATTTGGGTGAGGGATTCTCTAACTGGTGTACTCGAAGTCGTGAGGGAACTTGGCGTGAAGCGTCGTGATCTACCCTATGAGACAGATGGTGCAGTTATCAAGGTTGTCAGTCGTGAGCAACAGTTGTCCCTTGGAGAGACTTCAAGAGCTCCAAGATGGGCAGCCGCCTTTAAGTATCCTCCTGAGCAGAAGGAAACCGTGATACAGGATATTACAATTCAGGTCGGCAGAACGGGAGTCTTGACTCCGGTGGCTGAACTTGACCCGATTCTTGTCTCCGGGACAACTGTCAGTCGCGCAACCCTTCATAATCAGGACGAGATCGATCGCAAGGATGTCAGAATTGGGGATGCCGTTCTCGTTGAGAAGGCAGGAGAGATCATTCCTGCTGTGGTGAAAGTGCTGCCTGAAAAACGAGGTGATGGATCGCGGAAATACGACATTTACGAAGCGGTTGGCGGGAAATGTCCAAGCTGTGGGAGTGAGATCATCCGTATTGAAGGTTTTGTCGCTTGGAAGTGTCCGAATCCTGATTGTCCGGCCAAATCTGCAAACCGAATTAAGCAATTCGTCAGTCGAAAGGCGCTCGACGTCGAGGGTGTTGGCAATATTGTGGCTGAGAAATTGATCGAGAGAGGTTTGATACACGAGGCCTTGGATCTTTTCTCAGTTGGTGTGGAAGAGTTGGCGCAATTAAATTTGGGAACCGAAGAAAACCCGAGAGTGCTTGGTGCAAAGAAAGCCGAGAGTATCGCAACGGCCCTCCAGAGGGCAAAAAAAGCCTCTCTAAATCGATGGATCTATGCCCTTGGGATACCCCAAGTAGGAGAATCGGCCGCCAGAGAGCTTTCTCGTATCCATGAGAATCTTTCTCAATTGAAGCAATCTGAGATCCTTGAAGAGTTAAAGAGTCTAAAAACCGGGGAGAGGAAAGAGGACAATGAACTCCTCGCACCTTATGGAATAGCGGGTGAAGTCGGTCCGACTGTGGCAAGGAATGTAGGGTTGTTTTTTGATTCGCCAGAAGGCGAACGGGCACTAGAACGACTAGGCGAAATCGGTATTAATCCAGCCTCAGATAATTATGCGCCTATTTCAGCCATCGGTGAGGCTAATGGTTTGAATCCGATAGCCGGAAAAACGTTCGTGATCACTGGAACTCTCTCGTCTCCTCGTGATCAGATCAAAGAATCGATTCAAGTGAATGGGGGGAAGGTTTCTGGTTCAGTCAGCAAAAATACAGACTTTCTCTTGGCGGGAGAGGGAGGAGGCGCTAAACGCGACAAAGCAGAAAGCCTCGGGATTAAAGTGATTGGAGAAGACGACCTTAAGGAGATGCAAGCCTCCATTGATTCAGCGAAGCCATAACGGACGAGGGCGCCAGAAACTCTTTTCGATCTCATAAAGCGGCTTTTTTCTGATGCTGCAGAGGAAGTATATGACTATCTCAAAGCGTCCCGCCGATTTAAGGGCCATGTTTTTGCCACTGTTTGGCAGGGCGGATTGCATTTTACTCTGGCAACTAAAATGTGATTTAAGAGCGCGTAGACTGGCCCGATTTGTGCGCTTTTGGGCCGCCCCCAAGCATCTTCCGCCCAAGCGAAGCGCTAGTTCAAATCGGAATGATTTGGGCAGAGATTGAAAAAGGACTCGGCGTTACGTGTCGTGAGTTCGGCGATCTCACCGGCGCTCACCTTATGGATTTCCGCAAGGGTCGAAGCGGTGTGGGTGATCATGGACGGCTCGCATCGCTTGCCGCGAAAGGGGACGGGTGCGAGAAAGGGGCTGTCGGTCTCCAACATGATACGGTCCTGAGGTGTCATGGAAGCAACCTCACGAACCTCCGGAGCGTTTGGGAAGGTCAGGATTCCTGTGAAAGAGAGAAAATGCCCCATTTCTAGAGCTGCCTCTGCCTCTTGAGTCGTCCCGGTGAAGCAATGCAAAACTGCTCGAGCCTTGGGGAATTGTCTTAGAACGGAGGTTACGTCGTCAGCGCTATTCCGCTGGTGAATCACAACGGGGAGATCGCTTTCGATGGAAAGTTGTAATTGTTGCTCAAAAATCTCCCATTGTTTGTATCGCCAGTTTTCTTCGGTGAACGCTTCAGGAGGGGGGTGGAAGTAATCGAGTCCAATCTCTCCGAGCGCCGCAATTCCTGGTTCTCCGGCAATTTTGGTAAGCTCCTGAAGCCATCCTTCTTTCGTCTCATGGACATAGAGTGGATGAATTCCTGCCGTAGGAGCGACTACCGATGGGTAGTCACGCGAGAGCGAGAGATTTTGGTGGGAGTCCTCAAGATCGCATGCAATGGCGACGATCCGACCCACCCCGGCCGAAGTGGCAGCGGTAACGATTGAGTTGATCTCTCCCTCGTATTTCGAGGAAGCGAGATGAGCGTGGGTATCAATGAGCATTTCGTCGATTTCCTTTGCAAGTCGAATTCAACACCTTACGCTCCACTCGTACTGAGAACGATCGAAAAAAATTCTAAAAAAACCTTTTTAAATGCTATTAACGTGTGTTAATCGATTAGAGTTTCTGAAGGTGCGTTTTAGGGCCTTCACCCCAACCCGATGATGAGAATCCAACGATTTGTATCCGGCTTTGCAGTGCTTGCAGTGATTTCCGCCGCCTGCTCTGCTTTCGGCCAGAGTACGATTACCGACCAATACGGGACCGAAATACTGGTGGACGTGCTCCCCCCACAGGTGCAAACGCAAGTCCAGCAGACTCAGTTAGTATTGGATTCCGGTGGTGGGGAGGGTCCAATCGATGTCGACGAGCTGGGCCGTTTTGATCTTGCCAGTGCCGGTGGAAGGGGCTCTTCATTCGGACCTAGTCAAGATGAATATTTGGTTAACCAGCTGCTCGGTGTTGTTCTTCTTCCAAGCCCTGGTGAGGTTCGACTCGATGGGTGGCCTGGAGTAGAGGGAATCTGGCACGATTTTGAAGATTTCCCACCAGCCGTAGGTAATGTTCTTCAAAATTACATTGGAAAACCTGTGTCACTTTCTGCACTGGACCGCTTGGTCCGGGACGTGATTGTTGCTTATCGAAAAGGCGACCGTCCCGTAGTTGATGTTTTACTCCCGGAACAGGACATTACGTCCGGAGTCGTTCAGCTAGTTGTGATCGAGTCGGAGCTTGCCCGTATTCGTGTAGAAGGTGCAGACGCGGACACTGAGGAATTCATCCGCAATCAAATGCGAATTAGAGAAGGTGAGGTGATCCGCGCATCTGAGGTCCTCAGAGACCTTTCGTGGGTCAATCGGTCACCTTACCGCAAAGTCGACATGGTTTACGCCCCTGGACTCGAGTTTGGGACAACCGATGTGATCTTGAGGAGTTATGAATCGAGAGGCGACTGGTTCTATGTCGGCTACGAGGATTCCGGGACCGATTTTCTTGGCCAGGACCGCATAGTGGCAGGATTTAACTTTGGTGAGCTTTTAGGGCCCAGCGACTCTCTCAGCTACCAATATACCGCTGACTTAAACTTTGAACACGTCAGGGGAAGTTCTCTGATTTACACGCGTGCGCTTCCTTGGAGACACTGGGTGACCTTCTTCGGTTCATTCGTTGAAATTGACTCTGACCCTATCGTGCAGGCCGGACCGGGTGGAACTTTAGATTCGGACGGCAATAATCTTCAGATGAGCGCCCGTTACGGCATACCGCTCCAAGGCCAGGCAAACCGTGAACGCGAAATGGTCCTCGGATTCGACTTCAAGTCGAACGGAAGCAACCTCGAATTCATCGATCCAGACAACGCAGGTTCAAGCCAATTATTTGGTTCAACCGCCGAAATCTTCCAATTTAGCGTCGCCTACAACGAGAAGATTCAGCACAAGCGTGGCGTTACTGAACTTGATCTACGCGGCGTCTACTCGCCGGGCGGAATCAGCAACCACAACTCTGACGAAGTTTTTGGCTTATCACGGTCTCCGTCTACAGCTGATTATTTCTATGGGGTGGGCGGTATTGAACACCGACAGCGCCTTGGTGACCGAGGTTGGTCCGCGCGACTCAAAGTCCAGGGGCAGTTGTCAGACGGCAATCTTCAACCTTCTGAACAGTTAGGTGCTGGTGGTTACGCAACCGTGAGGGGTTACGATGAAAGCTCTATTCGCGGGGATCACGGTTTCTGGGGCACGGTAGAGATTTACGCTCCGCCTATGTCTCTGGGTCGCATTCTCGACTGGGAAAATGAGAGCGATAGCTTGCAGTTTTTGGGCTTCTTTGATGCCGCAAATCTTGGAAACGAAGAACTCTTGCCACAGGAGGCGGGCAGTTTTGAAATTGGATCAGTTGGAATCGGGATGCGCTGGGACTACAGCGATTGGTTCCGTCTCCGCCTCGATTACGGCTATCCTGTGTATACTGAGGACGTCGTAGTTGATGAGTCGGGTCGTTTCCACATTGGTGCGACCGCAACGTTTTAGGGGAAATTAGACGGCTAAAAAGCCCTCCCGCAGTGGGGCGGGAGGCAGGCATTCAGAGAGCGTTGGGCTGCCTTCGAAGGGCTATTTCACCACCCTATTGTATTCCTCGAAATACGGCTTGAAACGGGGGGGGCAAAACGGTATCACTCTTCAAACCTTATCTTCGGACATTAATTGTTAAATCCATGGGAAGACCTGTCACATTGTTTACCGGCCAGTGGGCCGATCTTGATTGCGAAACGGCGATCGTAAAAGCCAAGGAAATGGGCTACGACGGAGTCGAGCTCGCTTGTTGGGGAGATCACTTCGAAGTCGACAAGGCAGACGCCGCTTACTGCGAAGCGAAGCGTGCGCTGCTCGAAAAGCATGAGATGAAATGCTATGCCATTTCCAGTCACCTTGTGGGTCAGGCAGTGTGCGACCGCATCGATGCGCGTCATCAGCAAATTCTGCCTGATTATATCTGGGGAGATGGAGATCCCGAGCAGGTAAGGCAAAGGGCTGCTGAAGAGCTCAAAAAGACTGCTATTGCAGCGAAAGAGTTCGGGGTGGGCGTTGTGAATGGATTTACCGGCTCTTCGATCTGGCATCTCCTATACTCTTTTCCTCCTGTTCTCCCGGGCCAAATTGAGGATGGATTCAAAGACTTTGCTGACCGCTTTGGCCCCATCATGGATGTATTTCAGGAGAATGGGGTAAAGTTCGGACTTGAGGTTCATCCCACTGAAATTGCTTTTGATATCGCTTCCGCGGAACGGGCTCTTGAGGCGATTGATTACCATCCAGCCTTTGGATTTAACTACGATCCCAGCCACTTCGGCTATCAAGGTGTCGATTATGTTGAATTCATCTATCGTTTCTCTGATCGGATAAATCACGTCCATATGAAGGACGTCTATTGGTCCGATCAACCCTGCGACGCCGGTGTCTTTGGTGGCCATGTTGACTTCCACAACCGGAAAAGGTTCTGGGATTTCAAATCGGTGGGCCGAGGCAATATCAAATTTGAGAAGATTATCCGCGCCTTGAATGACATCGAGTATGCAGGCCCTCTTTCAGTTGAATGGGAAGACGGAGGCATGGACCGAGAGGCAGGCGCAACAGAATCTGCTGAGTTTGTGAAAAGGGCAGACTTTCCGCCATCGAAAATCATCTTCGATGCTCAGTTCGATCGCTGAGGATTTCGCTAGCGCTCGCGCCCTGTGTTTTTGGGTATCCTGATTTCGGTAGCAGCCATACCCTGTTTCGCTGTAAGAGAAATAAAGGACCGATATCAATCGCTCAACTTCCCGACAAATGGCTAGCAACGGTTCAAACGGTGATACGTTTTCGAAGCATCTAGCTCTAGTTATTTTCGGCACTTAAGCCCCCAGGCTGAAAGTCCACGGGCAGCCTAACCTTTGGGAACGCTTTTAAAGTCAGGCTGAATAGAACACCGTATTCATTCTCACCGCTTCGGTTATCTCGGACGATTCCTCCAAGAGTGGCAGTGGAACTGGCAAGATCACGATGAATACTGTATTGCTGATACTCCAGCGTGCTATCATCTGCCTCGAACCGGTGACTAGTGCTGAAGCCCCAGTTATCACTCAGTCGCGTGTATGTATCAACAGTCAGCAAGCTTGAGTCTCTAAAGAAAGGATGGTCGTTAATGAAGTAGTGGCCAAGCTCGACCTGAAACCAATCAGTAGGTGTCACGCCAATGTAGGTACTCAATTCCGAGAAGCTCTGTGTGTTGCTGGAAACGGGCAGCTGTGCTGTGGTCGTTGTATATAGCCATGGAAGCGGATACCACCGAATGTCAGTAAAAAAGTTTGATACGTTTCGATTAAACTCGGGATCATCCGCATAAAAATCCATGTAGTTATCAAGCGTCAGCCAGCGGTAGGTTGAACCATTGCGGCGGGTATACCACTGCTGTGAAACACCGGCACGAAAGATCTGCCAGTTACGTAAATCGTCGATCGAAGTGTAGAGGGGAAGATCAATTGGGCGCAGTCGGGTTGACGGCGTCAAGCGGTCAATTGGAGAGAAGCGGCCATCGATTTGGTCAGTAGAGACAAATGAATAATTGAGATAAGGACGAACCACGTGAAGGAGCCCGTCTAACCCGAGCGCTCGATTATAGATGTCGTGAGAACGTTTTGAGAGTTTGAATGAAAGGTCCAAGCCAGCATGCATACTAGTATTCTCAAAAGAGCTTAAGCCGGGAACGTCGAAGCTGGAATAATTAGCGTAGCCGGCACCGGCTCGAGGCACGATATCAAGAATTCCAACTTTAGTGGGAAAAATGAACTCGTGGTATGACTGAAATCGGTTGTAGCCCGAAGGATCAGGCTCACTAGCGAGAATCGACTCCTCATCGAGTTCTTCGTCGAGAATACCGTAAGTGGTAAAACCACTGTAGAAGAAACCAGTCTTGCCCAATGGAGTCCGAATGAAATCAAGAGCAAGCTCAGGAGTCCTCGTGTCACTCTGGAAGAACTCGTTGAACTGAAATCGACTCGTTAATGATATCTCACCCTGAGTGAAAACCTTGTTGAGATTAATCAGGTTGTCGGGTTTTGGATCAACACGAAACTCACCCGGAAAGAAATCTTCGTAAAAGAATTGGTCACTTAACTTGTTGATATCGAAATCAACGTAGAAGGTTTCGTCCTTAGCTCCGGGAAGGTAAACTCGATGCTGGAGGTTGATGCGATAACGATTGGAGTCGACAGGCGTTGTTCGAACGTCGCCTATAAACGGTAATTGAGGATTATCGTCACTGGCATAATAGAGCCTAAGCGTTCCAATTTGGGAAGAATTGTCAAAGCTGCGGTCTTTGATTTCTAATCCGCCAGCAATTCCTCGATCAGATCGAACGTCCAGCTGAGTTTTGACAAGATAGTCGCTTCCCAATTTAAAACCATACTGATTGAGCAGAAATGCCCCCCAGGGCGAATTCCAACCAGGGGTGAAGTAGTAACCAAGCTCATCCTCAAGTGGCTGAACAAAATAAGGAAACCACATCACCGGGATTTTGCCGATGTTAACTTTGGCTCCGTAAAGAACCATTTTGTCCTCAGGGTAGATTTCTAGTTTTTTGACGCTTACCCGAAAATTGGGATTTGCGGAGTCGTGGGTGGTAAAACTTGAGTTCAGCAGGGTAAGGGGCCCATCTCTCGCCTCGTCAGGTTTTGCGATACGGTCAGAGGTGTAAAATAAAGGTTCGAGGGAGCTCTTAAACTGGCTCGTCGTCATTTCCCCAGTGTGGATGTTGTAGATGATCTCTTCGGCATCCACTGTTTCACTTCCCGTGAACGCCCGAACGTTGTCTCTGGCAAAAATCTTTCCCGTTTTGCGGTGAAACTCCACCTGACCCGCTTGGATAGTGATATCACCGTAGGTAACAAACACATCGCCCCAAGCCTTGGCAATATCCATTCCCTGATCGTATTCAGAAAAATCGCTGTCGATCTCAACATTTTGCACAGTCTGCGCAAAGGATCCCAGAGTTAGGGACAGAAGTGCTGCAGAAACGAAGATGCGCATAATGGCAGCAGAGCGCATCCATCGCAGAAACAAAGAGGTAAAGCTGTCGGACGAATTGATCAAAGCGGCCGTAGGGAGTGAGTAAATATGCCTCCACTTTACCAAATTACCAAATCTGATTTAGCCTCAAAGCGACAAAAACGGCGAAAATAGCAATTTTTGAGGCTATTTAGTTAAATTTGCTTAATAAAATTTTACGAGTTATTTCGACCTGATTAAAACGCCTCTCGTCGACTTATTCCGGAAAAAGTCATAAAATGCCTCCACTTCAGGTATGAAAACTTCGGATTCGGAAGCTTCTAGAACTTCTGCAAGAGTCTTTGATCCTCGATAGATTCGCTGATAGGCCTCCTTAATTCCCTTGCGCGCGGCTTGGTCGAGCCCTGCGCGTTTTAAACCCACAGTGTTGATGCCAAATACATTATTGATCCCGGCGATGATAAGGTAAGGCGGGACGTCGAGAGAAGCCCCGGCTAATCCCTGAGCCATGACGTAACTCCCAATCCTCACAAACTGGTGGAAGGCTGATCCTCCACCTAAAAAACAAAAATCACCTACGCTAACGTGTCCACCAAGTAATGCGTTATTGGCAAGCGTATTACCATTCCCAAGGATGCAATCATGGCCGACATGAGCGCCGTTCATGAGGAAATTGTCGTTTCCGATTACTGTAGTGCCCCCCGGTTCGACACTTCGATGTAGCGTGACATATTCGCGAATAATGTTGTTGTCGCCGATGACAACTCCACTAGTGATGGACTCATCAAAGCCTATGTAGTGGGGGTCAGCACTTATGAGGGATCCCGACCCGATCCGACAGTTGTTTCCGACTCGAGAACCATTCATGAGCTGAGCCGCGGCATCGACTCGGCAGCCGTCACCTACGACGACGTCGTCTGCGATAATCGCGAAGGGCCCGATGGTTATATTTTCACCTAGCTTGGCGGTTTTTGAGACGATGGCTGAGGGATGAATCGGCATGGGAGACGAGAACTATATAAGGCCTGCTTCTCTAAAGCTGAAGTAGAATTGCCCGGAAGAATTGGCTATAGAACCAATAACAATGTGGTCCGCGAATTCAAGGCCAACCGCGTTGCAGGCCGCTTTCATTTTTTGAGTAACCTGGTGATCCGAATGGCTCGGTGAAGGATCACCAGAAGGGTGATTGTGTATGAGGATCATCGAGCTGGCGGCGTGACCAATCGCTTTGCGCAAGATTTCCGGAGGATTAGCGAACGATTGGTTTCCAGTCCCTACAAAAATCTCTGCAATTTGGATGAGGCACTTCTTGTGGTTTAGCAAGATAGTCCTAACTGACTCTTGTGATAGGCACTGCATTTCCTTACCAACTAGTTCAAACACGTCTTCTGGGCAGGTGATAGGGCGGTTGTTGAGGGTTTCGCGAGCGAGACGTTGACCAAATTCGAAGATCGCAGCGAGTTGAGCGGCTTTTGCTGGACCAATACCTCCTACAGAGGTGAGTTCTTCGACAGAAGCTCGGGAAAGATTTCTCAAGGAACCAAAGTTTTTTAGCATTTCGCGACCTAACTCAATCGCGCTCGTTCCTTTTCGGCCTGTTCCGAGAAAGACAGCCAAAATCTCAGCATCACTGAGGGAGGCACTGCCCTTGATGGCGAGTTTTTCGCGCGGGCGCTCGTCTTTTGGCAGTTCCTTGATTAACATTATCCTAATTCGATAGCGGATTACCGATGTGGAGTAAAGCTAGGGCTTTTCGGTATTGCCACAATAGGGGATCACTGACACATTCCGGCACCGCTCCATGACGAATTCTACCATTGCCGCGATCGCTTCTCCCCCGGGCATGGGAGCTGTAGCGCTAGTCCGTATTAGTGGCCCGGAAGCTGCTAAAGTTTGTGATAAGGTATTTCGCGGAAAATCGCATCGCGATTGGATTCCACGCCATCAGCACTTTGGGTCCGTCTTGGATTCAAAGGGCGCTAAAGTTGACGACGTCTTACTCACTTATTTCCCTAGCCCCGCTAGCTTTACTGGCGAGGATGTGATCGAGCTTGGATGCCACGGAGGTGTGGTGGTGACAAAGCAAGTATTGAATGCTGTGTTGGAAGCCGGTGCTGAGCCAGCTGAGGCGGGTGAGTTTTCACAACGAGCATTTTTTAACGGACGAATCGACCTGACTCAGGCAGAGGCAATTATGGATTTGATCTCCGCCAAAACCGAGCTTGCCGCTCGAGCAGCGCAGGAGCAACTCGAGGGTGTTTTGGGCAAGCAAATTGAGAATCTTCGTGAAGCACTAGTTTCAGCTACAGCGCACCTCGAAGCTTATATTGATTTCCCTGAGGAGGATATAACGCCCGATTCTGCGGATAAGCTCTTCGAGCGTTTTGACACAATTGAGGCATCGCTCAAGAGCCTTTTATCGACCGCCGACCAAGGAAAGATCCTTCGTGAAGGATTGAAGACAGTAATTGTAGGTGCCCCAAATGCCGGCAAGTCCAGTCTGCTAAATCTTTTCCTCGGATTCGATCGAGCTATTGTGAATGAACAGGCCGGGACAACGCGGGACACTATCGAAGAGCTGATTAACCTTAATGGGATTCCGATCCGATTGATTGACACGGCGGGCATTCGAGAAGGCGAAGGGGAAATAGAAAAAGAAGGGATTCGGCGAAGCCAGCAGGAACTCGAACTAGCGGAATTAGTTTTACTTGTAATCGATAGTAGCGAGTCTCGTGATAGGGTAAATGAAATCGAGATTCCTAAATCAACTCGTGTGGTCAGGATTCTCAATAAGTCGGATCTTCCAAGTCACCGCGATTGGAAAGGGGATCCAGGAATCAGGGTTTCCTGTCTCGACGAATCAGCAGCGGACTCTATTCGTGAACTTCTTTATCGTGAAATCTCCGCAAACGGCCCCATCGAATCAGCTAGTCTCACAGCGATAAATTCGCGTCATCAATTTTGTCTAGGGAAGGCGTTACAGTCGATGGAAAAGGCTAAGTTAGGCCTTGAAGCGGGAGAATCTGCCGAATTTGTAGCCATAGATCTTCGTGATGCTTTGGGATCAGTGGGAGAAGTTATTGGGAAGACTGACATCGAAGAGATACTAGGGGAAATATTCAGCACCTTTTGCATAGGCAAGTGAAACGTTTATCGACACAAAAAACGCCGAGCGTTCCCACTCGGCGTTTCGAAGTTCGAATGTAGTGCGTCTATCTCAGCCAAAAAGCTTAGTAGCCGGCTCGCCGTGGTTGGCAAACGTGAAAGGACGCTGAGTGGGCGAGTAGATGGTCTCCTCAAGGGGAAGGCCCATTCCATAACCGATGGTTGCGAGGAAATCCTCAGGCTTCATCGGATCGCTTTTTACTTTCTTGCCGGCTCCGTCGGTTGATCCATATACGGTGCCGCCCTTGACGCCTCCCCCTGCGAGAACGCATGAGTAAGCGGCAGGATAGTGATCCCGACCATCGTTCATATTGAGGTCAGGGGTGCGCCCAAATTCCGTTCCGATAGCAACAAGTGTGGTCTCAAGTAATCCACGAGATTCAAGATCTTTGAGCAGCGTGCTCACAGCTGCGTCTAGTTCTGGAAGTTTGGAGCGCGTGGCAAGATCAACGCCGACGTGCATGTCCCAACCTCCCGAAATGACCTCCACCACGCGAACGCCGTTTTCGACAAGGCGACGAGCAAGGAGACAACCCTGTCCTAGACGATTCATTCCATAATCTGCCTGATTTGATTCGCGAGAGATATCGAACGCACTCAAAGCATTGCTGTTCAATAATTGGTTCGCCTGCTGGTAGTATTCCACATAGGAATCAGGTCCGGCATATCTGAACTTCTCAGTGAATTGCTGGCCGAGTTTAGAAGCCATTTCCATGCGGCGGCTGAATCGATCACCCTCAACAATGCGATCGGTATTTGGAACCCCTCCGCTTGGATCTGCGATTGGTAGTGGGCTCAGTGCTGGCTCCATGAATCCAGCATTCGAAGTGCTCCGACCGATAACAACACTGTCAGGCAGTGTTTCACCTCGTTTGCCAAGAAGGCGTTCCACCCATGGGCCGACTGTGGGGTGGACGATCGTCGCGCGCTTTTCGTAGCCGGTGCGCATGATGTACTGACCCTGTTCATGTGCACCATTGGTTGAGGTCATTGAATTGATCACGGCAAGTTTGTCAGCTTGAGACGCTAGTCCGGGCAGTAGGCTGCCAAACTTCATGTTATCGACAGGGGAGTCGATTGATTCTGAATTACCCATCACATCTCCGCGTTTCGGATCGAAGGTATCGAGGTGAGTCATTCCTCCGGAGAGGTAGATGTAGATGAGGTTTTTGGCCTTGGCTCCATCCTGAGCTTTGAGAGCCTTAGGAAGGAAGGGAACACTGAGGCTAACCCCCAGTGATAACTTGGCCGACATTTCCATGAAGAGGCGACGGCTTTGGCAGTCATTTCCGGCTAGTGAAGCGATATGATCCATGGTTCTAAAAATGTAACTTGGGGTATGGGTTTTCTGCTACTGGATGTAAAGGAATTCAGGACTATTCATAAGAGCCCAGGCAAGGTCGCTGATACCGTTGTCGCCGTAGTCTTCAATCATGCCCATACCCAACTTGAGTTCCTCGTCAGTCGGGAAGCGGTTGAGTAGGGTGAAGAATACACCTCGAACCTTATCGTCGGGCCCGTCGAGATCTTCCAGATCATAAACCACTTTCGAAGAAGAGCCTGTCAGTTGACGGGTGACTGAACCATTCATTAAGGCAAAGACCTGGGGGACGGATCCGTCGTAGTTATGATCGTCAGTAATTCGACGATCCGACTGGCCAAAGGTGTCGAGCATCGAGGCTGCGGGGGCGGGCTGCTGAAGCTCAGAAGCACGCAACTGGCTGTCGCTGATATAAGTCGGGGACCAGTCACCAGTCTCCTTGGATATCACTGCGTTTGCGACCCGACCGCCATAATTGCTGTTCCAAGCTTCGTAATGTTCCCAGACTTCCTCGTTGGAGGCTGTGTTGAAGTCGATATTGAGGATCTTTTTGTAAAGCGAGCCATCGGCACCCGTCTTGTTGTCAATCTCGCTGCCGTTAGCGAGTACCATCATTGAGTCCCAAGCCTGTTCAGCACGCATGCGGCGCAAGATGGGTCCTTGGAAGTAATAAGCGTCAGCCCAGTCGGGTTCCTCACTAGTAGCAAGCGACTGGTAAGCACGTGTATTGTAGAGAATTCGCATGAATTCGCGAAGATCATAGTCAACGCGCTGCATTTCGCGGGTAACGAATTTGAGGGCCTCTACCTGTGAAGCTCTCGTTACCATGTCGTCAGAAAAGTCATTGACCGGCCCAACCAAAGGGCGACCGAAGGCTCGATCCCACATGCGATTAGCGATGACGAGAGCAAATCGTGGGTTTTCAGGAGCGGTTAACCACTGGGCGACTGATTCGCGGCGTGTCATCCCGCCTTTTTTAGCGGCGGCTCCAACCAGCGTACGAGGACGAGCCACCTCGTTAGGCTTACCTCCGCTACCGATAAAGTCGTGGGGAAGGACGGTCTCAAGCGTTTCGTTGTCAGTAACATTCCAGCCGAGAGCTGATACAAAGAAACGGAATCGGTTGGAAGTGTTGTCAGGTGGAGGCGCAACTCCCTTTTCCTCATAAGCCCACTCCTGAAACTGCCGTTGCCAGTTATCAGGGGCGTTTGGCATCGTGGTGACTGCACCGCTCATCATACCTCCACCGTAGCGACGAATCGAGCGCTGGGTATTTCCGAAGAAGGCTGCCATTTGGTAGAAGTCTCCCTGCGTCCACTCTTCAAACGGGTGATCGTGGCATTGAGCGCAGGAGATATCGATCCCGAGCATGACCTGTCCAAAGTTTGAGAAGGCGTCGAACTCCATTCCGGTATCTCGAAGGATGAAACCCGCTGCCGGATTTTGTCCGACATTTCCTTCCGCAACAAGCATATCGACAACAATCTCATCGTAGGGTCGATTTGCCTTTAGCTGGTCGCGCCACCATTGCATGTAGGGATCCATGCGAACACCGTTGTTGAAGTCACTGGCGTGAAGGCGATACATGTCTGCAAAGTAGTTGAACATGTTGGACGCATATCCCGGAGAAAGTAGGAGTTCATCAATCAATGCCTGACGTTTGTCTTCGCGGGCGCTTTCAGCGAATTCAAGGAACTCTTCTCGAGTCGGTATCCGGCCAGTGATATCCAAGTAGACTCGACGCACGAATAGATCATCCGGAAGAGGTTCGTTGAAAGACGAGTATCCGTTGGCTTTCAGTTGCTTCGCTAGAAGGCCGTCGATTTGGCGGGCTGAAGCCATGGTGTAGGAGTCATCACCAATCAGAGCAAGGCGTTGAGCAGCTTCTTGGTCCGCCTTAATGAAGCGATCTGCCGGAACCAAGGCGTCCTGTCCGCTGGCGAGCTTAAATCTGAATTTTTCTCCCTCGATACCAAGGAAGATGGCTTTCATTTTCTTCCCGTCAGTACTTGTCCATTCGCGTGCCTCGATTGAGGAACAAACGGAAATGAGGACGACAGACAAACTTAGCCTGAAGAGCAAATTGCGTAGGTGGCTTTTCATGGGGTTAATCAGTAAAGTATACTTTAGTTTGCCAATTTTGTGACAAAAAGTCACGCTTCGGATTTTTTTTTTGCGTCACCGCCTGGCGATCCTTTCCGGCGTGCTATTTCGGGCTAGCAAACCGACCTGCGCTTAGGGGTGGAATTTGTAAATCGACCTTTCGGAACGTATCACAAGAGCCTCATTAAGCGGAACCGGTGAGGCCATGATTGACCCGTCTATTTGATTGCTGGCAAGTTCCTCATATTCGGCCCCTGTGCTGAAAACCGTGACTTTTCCTTCTTCGCTGGCCACGTATATGCGCCCATCAGCATAGATCGGCGAAGCGGAATAGTTTCCATCGATCCGCCCGTTCCAAACAATCCTCCCATCGGACGCCCTGAAGCAGGTTGTGATGCCGCCATCTGAGATAGTATAGAGATTCTTTTCGAATAGCAGGGGTGAAGGCTTCGCGGGAATCCGCTTGGACTCGCTCCACGCGACTTTATCACTTCCAGTGATATCGCCGTTCCCATCAGCGTGAACTGCCATGAGGACAGGCTTTCCGAACCCTGTGGAGAAGAAAAGTAAATCCTCTATTGAACTGTAAACTGGCCTTGGGACCACAGAAAAGCCGGATCCATGGTCCAACCTCCAGATTTCTTCTCCAGTTCCAGGCGCGTAGCTAACCATCCATTGCGATCCCATGCAGATCAATTGCTCCCTCCCGTTTGGATCAGTAATTAAGAGAGGGGTGTTGTAGGCCTTTTTTTGATCTCCACTTTCTGCCCGCATCTCAGGGCGTTCCGTTGTCCAAACGGTCTTGCCGTCGCGAACATCAAGAGCAGTTACGAACTGCCGGTCAGTCCCGTCACAGATAAGAATGACGAGGTCGCGATAGATGAATGGGGAGCTTCCTGGTCCTACGCTATGGTCCACTTTGATTTCCCGCCTCCAGACTTCCTTCCCCGTAGCTCTATCGAGACAGAAAGTGCCAAACGTACCGAAGTGTGCAATGATAAGGCCACGACAAAGAACCGGAGTCGGCGAAGCATAGCTGTTAAACTTGTGAATGGGGTCCGGCCTGTCTATGTCAGTTAGCTTAAACTGGTTTAAAAGGCGGCCTGTATCATAATGCACTTGGAGCAAGGCTAACTCGATATTTCTCGCTACCTGCTTTTGTTTGAATTTCCGTTCCTCTTCACCAGCCTGAGTCAGAAGTTGGATTCGTTCCTCTTCGTTGGGCAAAATCTCGATTGCAGTCGTAAGCCACAGCGACTCACCGTCAAAAACCGGCGAGGAATAACCGCGGCCAGGCAGATTCGTTTTCCACGTAAGATTAGTCGTCTCCCCAAATTCAAAAGGCACGTTGCGGGCTTCAGAAACACCGTCCCCGCTGGGCCCGCGGAACTGGGGCCACAAGTCCGCATCTAAAAGGGCGGGAGAACTGAGAAGAAGCGTTAGAAATAAACGGGCGCTAGTCATATTTGACGAGATGCTCTACATGTTGATTAACTCGCTCTCGGTCCGGAATAGGATCTTGAGCGCCCCTTCCTAAGGTGGTCAAGGCACCAGCACAATTAGCTGCCTTCACCGCGGCGTCGAGACTTTCTCCAGACGTGATTCGGGCGGCAAAGCAGCCGGCAAAGGCATCACCTGCACCAACTGTGTCAACTGGAAGAACAGGAAGGGTAGGGACCCTGAGGGAATTGCCACCAGGGCTAAAGACGATCGTATCTTTGGAGCCTCGCGTGATAATTAGGTGAGCAATGTGCATCTCGTGGAGTCGCTGTTGCAACATGGACTCCGGCTCCTCAAAGGGAGAGAACTCTAGTAGTTCAGTAGCTTCCAGCTCATTCGCAATGGCGTAGTCTACTTGGATTTCCCTCCAAGGGAAAGTCGGTAAGAAAGGAGAAGCATTCACGATAACGGGCACTTCAGCGCGATTGGCAATGCCGATTGCTTCAACTAGTGCCAGCGTTGGTATTTCAAATTGTCCAAGCAAAGCCTGACAAGCTTCTATTTCGGGGGCTGAGTCAAGGAGATGCACTGCGGTAAGATTTTCATTTGCTCCCGATGCTGTGATAATCGTATTTTCGCCGGCGTCATCTATGGTGATAAATGCAGCTCCAGTTTTATTCGGAACGGTTAGAATTCCGGTGACGTCGACACCCTCTTCTTTCAGTGATTTCCGATAGGTAACGCCAGCGTCATCAGCCCCTAACGCGCCATAAAGCCTCGCTTGGCAACCCTGTCGTGCGATTGAAATGGCCTGGTTGGCGCCTTTTCCGCCGTGATAAAGCTCGAGGCAATCGGAGGCTAACGTTTCGCCGGGACTCGGGAGGCATTCAACTCTGGTCAGGTAGTCGATATTCAACGAGCCGATGACGGCAATAGAAGGCGATGAAAAGTCACTCATTGTTTGGCGGGCTAGAAACTATCGAAAGATCGCTGCATGGAAAGTGCTTGTTTTTGTTGGCACTTATAGATGCATTGTAGCTTGCCATTTTCAGTGAGCATTTTCGCAGCCGGGGGTTTCAGCTGGGCAGTTAACTGATCTATCGTTGAAGGAAAGATGAACCCCTCAAGGAGGAGAACAATCCGCGTTCGGAGCCCTCTATGTTATGAAGATCTAATTTTCAACGTTAAGGAGATAGCACCGCTCGGGGTCGCTTACCCACGGCCTTTTAAACAGAGTATTCGTAGAGGGAATTTCCATTCCTGACAAAGATAATGGATCGACCAATTACCGTCCATTGCGCTGAGAGGATCATCCCTTCTCTAAATTTCCCGAATTAAATTTGCATGTGTTCGGCACTTCACGCATCTATTCTCTGGTCGCAGTTATGAATTTTCGTCCCTTTTTAATGTCGCTGATCCTGGTTTGTAGTGCGGTTTCCGGCCGGTCAGAAGAAGCCGGCGACTCGCCTCCGAATTTCAACAAATCGATTGAGCAGTTGAATGCCGATGAGGTAATGCGGCTCGTCCGCTACAGCTACACACTGTATGATCAGGATTTCACTGGTGTTCTTAGAATGGGTTTGATGAAAAAGGTTCCCTTCCTGATGTCCCTCAAACCGGAATCGATTCGATTCATTTTTGATCAGCCGGCGCATCTAATCTATCTCGACACTGGGAATTCGGGTTTCAGTTTATTTGAGGGCACCGAAGGAGAGGAGTTAAAGCCGGTTCCTTCCTCGAAATTTGCGGCGCAAATTCGCGGGACTGATGTGACCTACGATGATCTTTCGATGAGATTCCTTTATTGGCCTCACGCCAAAATTGTGAAACTGGATCGCGTGAAGCAGCGCGACTGTTGGGTCGTTCGCGTGAGGAATCCAGACGGGTTGGGAGCCTACGCAACGGCTGATATCTGGATCGATAAGGGCAGCGGTGGAATGTTGAAAATGATCGGCTACAATAATTCCGGCCGACCCGTCCGTCGTTTTGAAGTGCTCCACGGAAAAAAATTCGGGGATATATGGATGGTTGATGAGATGCGGATCGAGACCATTGAACCGGGAAGTGGCCGCATCAAATCTAGCACTCGAATGCAGATCAAGTCGGTCGTTGAGTAAGGCCCTTATTTTTGTTGTTTTTGCATTTCAGCAATTTCAGCAGCCTTGTGTTGGATTGCTTCCGCTGAGGGGAGAGAATCGAGGTCCAATTCAGCCAAGACTTCTGGGGGAATGATCCCGGATTGCTGGAGTTTGATCATGCACCGCTTTCGCTCATCAAGGGCTTTGTCGGGACTGCGTTCCTTTGAAAAGCGGGACTTGGCTTTTTCACTCCGTGTCCTGAGACTTGAATAGATATCGCCACCAAGCAACGAGGTGATATCGACTTTCATGCTCTCTCGCTCGACATCTTTTTGGCGGACTGGTTCCCCGTTAATGGGTCCCGTATTATATTTCGGGAACATGATTGCGACTTCCGGGCAAACGCGCGAACATGCTGGGCAGTTTGTTTTGCAATTGTCGTTGTTCTGAACCTGAATTGTCTTTTCTTCGTCAACGCCATAGACGTCAAAAAGACAAAAGCTAAGGCATTGCATGCAGTTCGTGCAGCGATCGTAGTCGATTACAGGGAACCATGGCTTCCACGCGCCGTTCACGCCTGGCTGGTTTTGCTCAGCGTCTAGCGTTGCCCGTGCTTCCTCGACACGTTCAAGAACAGATTCGTGGCTCAAGCCAGTGATATTTCTGGTTTCAATTTTCGAAGCCCCTGTCTCATCCGATATCTCGGGGGTTGCTCCTTCGAATTGGCCTAATACGATGATGGAGGAGGCGGATTCATTTGGTTCGCTTGGAGCGCTCTCCGAAACCCTCCTGACGCTGTAACCTCGATCAAGCAGAGATGCGGTAAGCGCGAAACGCTCCGTCGAAGTGCCCCGGTGCGTACCAAGCCCCTCATATAAAATGATTTGTATGGGTTTTTTATTGTCCTTCATTCGTCCAATAAATCATTCATAACAGTGGCCGCGTCACTGTCCCTCATGTTGAGCACCTCCACTGAATCGTCATCGGGAAACTCTATCCCCGCCTGGTGAAAAAGCCATTTGACCGCGCGAGGGTAACAGGCGGCGATTTTCACTTTTCCAACTCCTCTGAGCAGTTCCCCGATCCTTTCGTCTCTGCGGGCGGACATTTCACAGAGGTCTGAGACGCACTCAAAATCCCGCTCCGATTCGCAGAGTTTCTCGAGAACCTGCTCTTTCGTTTCGACGGGAACGACCTGCGAAAAGGCGCAGCGGCAGTAGAGGATTTTAGTGGTAGAGTCGCTCACGGAGAGGGAGGAGGAGAGGTAGAGACTTTAAGCTTTAGGGATTATTCGATCCTTTCGATCCGGTTTCAATCGTAATTTCAGTGTATTAAGGGCGCAAGAACGCCTGAAATAGAGGGGTTCGAGAGCAAAATTGGGTTTCCAACTGGTTGAATGCCGCTAACTTAACGTGTCGTGATTGTTCCTAATTCCAGAATAACCCTCACCTGCCTCTTATCGGCAATCGCGCTCACTATTGGCTTAACAAGGAAGGGTTTCACACAAGAAACCGAAGGGGAGTTCTTTTCTGCGATCCCAGATCGGTTCTTCCAAGTTCAAGATTCTTTTGGCTTTTTCTGGAGGGCGGCGCCAAACGGAGCCGTTACCTCAGGCGAGACACAATATCTTCAATCGGGTTTAAATCTCCTAATTGATGATCAGAAGTTCAAACCAAGTCGGGGTTCCAAAGTCGTCCCGGCCGAGGGTTCAGATTCAGCCCGTCTATCACTTTTCGAGGATCGTGATGGGATTGAAATTAGCCGTGACCTCATGTTTGATAAGGAACGAGGTGGCGTGCGAATTGTGGATAGTTTTAGGAACACTTCCGGAGCAGCAGTGACGATCCAAGTGCAGCTACGAACGACTTATCCATTTGGTTGGAAATCGCTCCATAGGAGCGATGGGAGTCAGTTGAACGCTGAGCCGGTTCTCGCTTTGCCCGACGGAGAACATGGAATCTCAGTTCGTTTTGGAGCATCTGAAGGGCGGCCTGATTCCTTAATTCTTGTCTCTGACGGCCAAGCAGGTAATCAACCGAGTATCGAAGCGTCGGCGAATCGAAGAGAGTTAGTGATTGGCTATTCGATCGATCTTGAACCCGGAAGTAGGGGGATGCTCCTGCATTGGGTGTTGCAGCGCTCACTCGCCAGCGCCGGCGAAGCAAAGGGGGCTTTTTTTAACTTCTGGCAGCGAGGTAAATTAATTCGACCCGCCGTTGATGTAAAGCTCGCCCAAGAGTTTCAGAATTTTGAACAAAAATCATTCCCAATCGAAACCTTAACTCCCTCAAGGCTGCGATCCCTAATTTCATTAAACGAGTTGATTGATCGGGTTGGAATCCATCGAAGAAATGAAGAACTGCTTTGGATTAGCACGGCAAACCAGTTAACCGGTAAGGTCGATCCGGAAAAGGCGCTAAGCTTTGAAGCATCTCACCTGGGTTCAATTGACGTGAAGGTTTCCGACATCGCAGCCATCAAGGGTGGAGGAGGCTTCGGTAGGCGTCAGCTAATTTTTCTCCGTGACGGTTCGGTCCTGTCGGGCGAGGCGATAGATGATGAGCTTTCTTTGGATATCACTGGAGCTGAAGAACAGTCAGTAAATTTGGCTGCGCTCAACTTGCTTTTGTTTCGCGCTGGAGAATCCGATGGAGTTCCTCCTCAAGCGGCCGAGGTGTTCTTGGAACTGAGGGACGGATCCGTCATGGCTTTGTCTGAATCTGAATCGGTCGTTCTCGGCGGACACACTTCCTGGGGCGAAGTTGAAATCCCGATATCAGAGGTTGCCTCCGCCTACTATGCTACAGGACCTCACCCCCGCCTTGTTTTGCTGACTCTTAAAGGATCGCGATTATCGGTTTTTGTTCGCGATGCTCCACTTTCTGCGAAGCTTAGTTCCGGTGAAGAGGTAGAAATTTCAGCCCTTTCTGTTAAGCGTATTTGGAGAGCCAATGCGGACGGCTTTGAGAGTCATGGCGACACTTCTGAATGGATCGCGCTTTCAGAGGTTCCCGGAAAATTACCTGAGAGCGCTACCCTGCTAGCGGGGAATAACCTGATCGCCGGAGCGCTGACTGGTCCGGAACTTTTGTTCGACGTTGACGGGACGATAATGCGTCTGCCGCCAGTACGAATTGCGGCGATGTCGAGGCGTTTTGCAGTCGGGGAGGAGTCGCCAGAAAACGTTTTATTTGAAGTCAGGTTGGAAAGCGGAGACTCCATAAGTGGGCGGTTGCTGGACCCTTTTATCCGGATCGGCGCCCAACATGTCACCATCGTTCCGGCACAGCACGTGGTTGATTACAGAAACGCACTATCTCCGCAAGAATGACACGTAGCAACGCTAAACGAAGAGTAGTTTACTTCTCGCGGATGGGCATTTCCGCTATTCTGGTGTGTCTTCTCGGAGTGCGCGCGATCAGAGCGGAAGAGTCAGGTAAGGTTGAGGGGGAAGCGCTCCTATTACCTGCTGCGATGGGGGTAAGAATCGACAAGTCAGGCAACTCGTGGGACATAGCAGCCGACGGCTCGATCGGTCGCGTAGGCAGCACGATGGTAAATCACGGTCTTGCCCTAGAGTTAAATGGGCAAGAAGTTGATTCTTTCCAGCCCCTTATGACCCGCGACGGGCGGGAAGTTGTCGTTTTTGGCAAGCCGATGCCGCATCTGCCGAGTGTAGAAGTGCAACGGCGCGTGAAACTAGTCGATGAATTCGGTGCTCTGCGCTACGTAGAATTGTTCTACAATGGCTCATCTCGAAAGGTCGTTCTCGATATTTTTCTCAAAACCAACTTCTCAGGCAATTATCAGACCTTTGTCTCAAACCGAGGGCGGACAGAACCTCTGATACTCGAGGCGGGTGAAACGGGAATCGTGGTGAGTCCAAGTCCGGGGCAAGCGAGTAGGGCCTTTCTTTTTAATCTCGTAGGGTCTAAGTCCGAGCTCCGTCCGGGCATCTCATCTCAAAGCCGCTTTGGCCTGACCTTCCAGTATCGAATTAGTCTTGAGTCTGGCGAATCCGCATCGCTAATTCATGCAGTCGCACAGGTGGCGATCCCCCAGAATTTTGACCGCCAGAGTCTTCTTGCTTTGTTCGAGCCCTATTCGCTTGAAGGGTTGGCCGCAAAAGAGGATCTCGACGACTGGAACGAGCTTCTCATTAATTTGGCCGCTGAGGACGGTGGCCCAGAAGTTGGAAATAAAGGCCTTGAAGCGTTAGGGGTCGAGCGGGGTGCAAAAGACGTTCTCGCGATTGGTGAGAGGACTCGCCTGATCGGAACAGCAGAGGGTAGCGAAGTAATCGCAGAGGGCCCGTATGGCGAGGTAACCATTCCACTTGGTTTGATTGCTGCGATCGTTGGGAACTCTGGAGTTGGTCTCGAACCAAGAGTTTATCTGCGGGATGGCCAGATTATTTCAGCAAACCTGTCTCTACCCGGAATGAGTTTTTCTCAGGCTGGCGGGGGCAAGTTAGAGATCAATGCAGGGACGCTCGACCGTCTCGTACTCGGGAGGGCTGAGGCTGACATCGATTGGCGAGAAACCGGTGTCGCCATGATTGAGACCTATTCGGGAGATCGCTTGCGAATCAATGATCCAGCAGCGCTGAAATTCAACGCTGTTACGGCATGGGGCGAGTTACCAATCACTTTGGATCAACTGACATGGCTCGGGCCAGTAGGCCGGAACGGAGCCGGCTACATGCTAGAATTGATGAATGGAACCCGATGCCGGGTCTTTCTCGGTCGAAGCAAGGTTTCCGTTGATACAGAGTTAATGGGCAATATTTCGATTAGTTCGGTCGACTTAATGCAGGTGACGACAACTGCGAGCAGAAGTCGGCCGAAGGAGTTAGTTCAGTCAGGCATGGAGGCCGTGATCCGAGCGGCGGGAGGCCAAGTCATCGTGGGTAGCATCGGCAACACAACGCTTCCGTTAGTTAGTAAAGGCCTTTTGATCGAAACACCCACCTCGAAAATACGGCAGATCAGGCGAGTCGAGGGAACCGCCCTGAGTTCTGGAGGGATGCCCGAGAAATCGCCACATTTTGAGATCGAACGATGGGACGGAGGGGTGCTCAGCGGGTTGATCAGGCTCGATGAGCTATCAATGAAGGTCGGCGGTAGAAACTGGAAAATACCCCTGGAAGACATCGAAAAAATTGACACGCCTTCGCCATTGCCCGATCGCGAATCTCTTGGGGCTATTGAGAAACTTATCTCGCTGCTCGGCTCGAGTGAGTGGACCGTGAGAGAAAAAGCGACCCGAGAATTAGGCGCATTCGGCTATCTTGCACGTCCGGTTTTGCAGCGTGAACTTGCTACCAGTGGAGATCCTGAGGTTAGCAGGCGCCTCGAACGAATTTTGTCAAATCTCAATTGAACCTCACTGCACGGTTCAAGCCACCTTATTTTTTAAAACCAGAGACTCAACTTTTTGGATACCGATCTACAGCTTAAGACCTATATCGAAGCTTCTGCGAGGGTTAATCGCCGTCTTGGATTGATTGCGTTTGCCGAATGGGTAAAGCGAGGTCACATCGCCTTCGGTATTTCCAGCATCGTTTCAGTTTTTCTCTTGAGGCTTGTGCTGAAATGGGAGTCGAGGGAGTTCGTCTCGGTATTGATTCTCTTCTCGTTATGGATGCTCATCGGTGGTGCCCTCATTCTTCGCCAGATCCCGACAGTTCTTGACTCGCTGAAAGCTCTAGACCGCAGCGGAGCATGGAAAGATAGATTCGCCTCCGCATGGTTCTTTTTGAATCAGGATGCAAGAACTGTAGCGGAGGAGCTTCATATCGAACGGTCTAGGAAGACTTTGTCAAAGGCGCTCTCAGAATTTCCAGCTGTGACTCCCTTCCCTAGACTGCAGACGGCTTGGGTGTTTCCGCTCATTGCATTCGCTTTTGCGATGACCCCGGTTTTTCGGCCGAGCCCGAATTCTGCCAACTATATACTATCCGATGAGATGGTTGAGGCAGCCGCAGATCAGGCTGCCGAGATTAATCGGGGCGTTCAGCAACTCGATGCCGTGAGTTCTTTGACCAAAGTAGAGCAGAATGAGTTGGAGCGACTGCGCAACGATATGGTTCAGATGGC
>Ga0160423_10000076_pt1 | contig 64497 bp, 60 predicted proteins | sample CRUFie14St8metaG_FD_108191 | JGI IMG/M metagenome (GOLD analysis project Ga0160423, IMG submission 108191) | Marine microbial communities from the Costa Rica Dome - CRUD Field 142mm St8 metaG | ecosystem: Environmental > Aquatic > Marine > Oceanic > Photic zone | place: Costa Rica: the Eastern...
ACCACCAATTAATGTATTTTGGGATTTTTTAAAAAACCTAAAAGACTTGGTTGTTTCAGTTAAAATTGAAAGTGCTAAGGCGTGCCATAACGGTAACGTCTTAGCACAAATTTCAAACTCAGAGTTTAAGGTAGAAGATAGAGAAGGCAACGTAGGCATTTGTAAACTTGTTAAAAAACAAGCAGCCGAACTAGAAGATAATGAAATGTCATTATCTGGATTAGTTTTAGAATCAAGTGCTTGGGTTTTTATAAAAGAAATAATTGATAACGTGATGAAAGATTTTGTAAATATAAAATATAACTGGGAAGTTGATGATGATTCATCTCAACGAATAGTTTTACTTAAAGGTATTTAGATGGGACAGTTTTTACAAACAAACGGTGATTATGCTATAAAAACAAGAGAAGGTGGCATAGTAAGATTAGATGTAGGACCTCCAAGTTCAGGCGGACAAGTTGTTGTTACTTCTGACCTTATTGTTGAAGGTGATACACTTACTGTAGAAGCAGAAAATCTAAATGTAAAAGATAATATTATACAATTAAATTTTGGTGAAACAGGCGCAGGAGTATCTTTAAGATATTCAGGATTACAAATAGATAGAGGCACACTAGAACCTGCTTCATTCTTTTTTGATGATAATGACGATTCATTTAATTTAGCAACAGGATCTCCAGAATCAACATTTAACTATAATACAACATTAAGGTTAAAGAAAATAACAACAGACACAGCAAGTCCTGATTTAGAACTTATAGGTTATGGCGAGGGTGTGCTAACAGTTACTGGAACTAACAATTACGAGGATCAAGTTACTGACGATGATGACATCCCAAACAAAAAATATGTAGACGATAGTATTAGAGATAATCCAACATTCCAAATTATTGATGATAATACTAGAGTTATTGTTACTGATAAAGAAGTTACAGGATCACTGCAATATCTAATAGATAATACAGGTTACAGTACATTTGGAGAAAGTGCGGTAAGTGTTTTAATTGACAACACTCTTAACACACAGTTTTATTCAAATAGAGCATTAATACAAGGGTTTGAATTAAACCAAAACGAACCTGGTAGTCCTGCAATTACTGTAAACAATACCAACGATAGTATATTTTTACAAACAAACGGAACAGGTAAACTAAGAACTAACTATGGATTACAACTAGAACAAATAAGTGTAGATCCAGCATATGTGCCTAATTCAACAATACAATTTGCAAAAGAACCTAGTATTGGAGATACAGGGTTGTTTTATAGAAATACTAACAACGATACGGATGAATTGATAAGTAAAAACAAAGCATTGCTGTTTAGCATGATATTTTAGGAAAAACAAATGATTAACAACCAACAATTAACTACTACAAGCGACACACAAGTTTTTACAGCATCAACAACGGGTGCCGCTATTGGCGGTGCTGTAACAGCACAAAATAGAGCTGTAACTAACATTATACTTTGTAACACAGGCGCAGTAACCATAACTGATGAATCAATTAATAGAACTTCGGTAGATGTTTACCTAGTAAAACAAGGTGAAACACCTGTTGATGCAAACAAAATTGTTTCAAGTTTAACTGTTCCTGCAGGCGAAACTGTTTTTTTCAGTGATGAAAAAATTATACTAGACGGCGGTGATGAAGTATGGGTAAAAGCAGCAGACGCAAATTTAATTACAGTAACAGTAAGTTCGTTACCGGTATAGGAAAAAATAAATGAAATTTTTAAAGTCACAGTACGTATCAAAATATAGCCCTAACGATAACACAGTGCGTGTTAATCCTTATGGAAGAGCTGTGATGGATTTTAATGGCGGTATAATGATTCCAAAAGGAACTACCGCTCAACGTCCACAACTTACAGGGGTTAGACACCCTATTGATGGTAACGGATACTTAAGATATAATATAGACAATGATGCTGTTACAGGTTTACCGATTGGTATAGAAGCATATGTTGGCGGTAATTGGGAAGTTGTAAGAGCACCAGGAGCAGCAGCAGTATCTATCGAAACATTTGGACCAGGCAATGCTGTAGACACTTTATTTGGACCTTTAGCAAAAGTTCCTTCTAGTGCAAACAACATAATTGTTTTAGTCGAAAACGTATTTCAAATACCAACAACCAATTTTACACTCAATCAAAATCCAACTTCAACAGGAACAGGAGAAGAAGTAGATTCTGGAAATTTTGTTACAAGTACAGAATACATTATTACTGCAACAGGTTCAACAGATTTTGTAGCAGAACATGGTGCTGCTGATAATAATCCAGGCACAATATTTACAGCCGCTAGTGCAGGCACACCGGATGTTACAGGACTTGCAAGACAAACTGGTTGGTATCTTACTTTTAATTCATCAGTACCACTTGACAAATATATTACAGTATACTTTGGATTTGCAAACTAGGAGAAGTAAATGGCTCAATTGGGGCGAATTACAGGAGCATTACTACAACCGAATCTGCATAGAGACGGTGTAGATTTAAAATTTAGTAATACAACATACGATTCAACTCCTGTACTATTCTTAGACGTTACAAACGGAAGAATAGGTGTAAACTATGATACTCCGCAGTATGATGTTGATGTTCCTACTACATTAAGAACTACACGTGTTCAAGTTGACAATGTTGCAACTATTGACAAAGTAATTGCAAAAGCCCCTTCAACATTTTCTACAGTATACGGACCTTTAAATATAGTTCCTACACCTCTTACTAACGTTTCTGTCACAGCACAATTTTTACCTGCTGAAACAAACGGAGTTGCTGGACCATTAACTGATGTCAACACAGATGGTTTTATTGATAAAAATGATCTTCGTGATAATGAATTTTCTTTTGGGGATATGACTGGCTCTCCACTAGCGTCTTATCCGTTTACAAACATAAGAAGATTTTTATTTGCTTTTGAGCAAAGTTTTGTAGATCAGTTTGTAGTAAACACTGATACACTTTATCTAAATGAACCCGACGGAACACCAATAATAGGTTTTACAGTTAAGTCAAGCGGCCAGTGGGATAGGACTGGGTGGAGCAATACTTATGGTTTCCAATATATTGAATTTTTTGGCTCAACTTCAGAAGTAGTTTATCCACCAAGTATAGCAGCATTGCCGAGATCAACTACGGCAGATTTTACTGCAAGAGCACAAGCGGTAACAACATTGATAAATTCAACTTTAGTTCCTGGTAACAATTACCTTTTTACTAAAGGAGTTTATGTAGATCCAAAACCTGTAATTACACATCAAAGAATGAGATCAGATGATTTAGAATTTAACGATAATACCATAAGTGGAATAACAACTAATCAAACAATTGAAGTTAGGTCTGAGTCAGGAACAGTAGATTTTCCAAGTGCAGCAAACATTGATGGTGACCTAGGAGTAACAGGTGACTTGACTATGGATGGAAACCTTAGTAAACTTGGCGACCTGACTATTGGAGACGAACTATATAATCCTGATGTAGGGGGCGGTTCAGGAGATGTTGTTGAGATAGTTCCAGACTTTTCACAATCGATTATTCCTGGCGATGACGCTACTTGGAATTTAGGTTCAGGAACACTTGTTGATAGTTCTGTAAGAAGATGGAACAATATTTTTGTAACAGATAATTTAACAAACACTGATGCAGTATTACCATTAGAAGTTAGAGTAAGTGATCAACAAAAATTAGATGGTGTTAATAATCAAATTTTTGCACTACAAAGTAACGATGATATAATTCTTGCACCAGACACAGGCATTAATTTAATTGAATGGACAAAATGGAATAATATAAGTGCAACAAGTACTGCTGCTAGTATTAGTGGCAATGTTTTAACAGTAGGCGGAACAATTACAGGAACATTCATACCTGGAATGTTACTTTCAGGTGTAGGTATTATAGATGGAACAGTTATTACTGGCACTTCAACAGGATCAGATAGTGCAGGTACATATACTGTAAACATTAACTATGACGGCGCAGGATCAAGGCCAGGACCGACAGGTACTATAGCAGTAACTGGTGCTACTGATGCCATAACAAATCTTACTGATATAGATGGCGGACCTAGAGAATACCCTGAAACACCATTAACTTTTGCTAATACAGGAATAGGTTATCTAAGGTTTCTTGATACAAATGCGTTACTAATTCCTGCTGCTGATGATGCTTCTCGTCCTACTCGTCCTGAACTAGGTGACACACGTTGGAACGATCAACAAAATTTACTAGAAGTGTTTGCAGGTACTATCGAAGTAGTTACAGGCATAGGTGTTGTAACAGGATTACCTAATCAAACAGCAACTGGTTTAACAGGTGTTACAGATGGAAGCGGTGTTGATGCTGAATTTTCTATTACAATAACTTCTGGAGCAATATCTACCATAACTATTACCACAGTAGGACAAGGTTATATAACCGGCGACTTAATTACAATTACAGGTAATAATTTTACAGGAGGGTCTACTCCTGCTAACGATATTGTGCTTACAGTAGGTGCTCAAACAGACGATGGATATCAATTATCCACAGGTGGTGGTGCCGAAATCGACGTTCCTTTTATGGAAAATTTAGGCGATGCATACAGCCTAATACTGGGCTAAATTCTCCTTTTGGCTAAATACTTTTGTTAACGAAGACCATCGTTAATCTTTTACTGTGGTCAACTCGCAATGTAAGGTAGTTGGAGGGACAGGATCCCCGTGTAAGGAGAGCAAATGGCAATAGGTCGTATAAGTGGGCCGCTCTTAAAGGCAAATCTCATACGTAATGGCGTAGATTTGACTTTTAGAAATGGAGCAACAGACCCAGATATTTTATATGTTGATGTAAACAATGCTCGCATTGGAGTCAACAATTCAGCACCTACAGCAGATTTACACGTCACAGGAACTACAAGATCAACAAACATTCAAATTGATACTGAAATTGATATTGGTAATTTAAACATTACTGGTAACACTATCTCTAGTGATTTAGATACTATAAGTTTTGCTCCTAGCGGATCAGATCCTGTTATATATCACTCAAAAGTAGACGTTGATGATTTAAGGATAGAAGGAAATACTATTTCCACTACAGAATCTAATCAAAATTTAGAGTTTAGACCAAACGGAGCAGGCACATTAGAAGTATTGTCATCAGCAAACGTAGACGGTGATTTGTATGTAACTGGTAATGTAAACGTAGATGGCAATGTAACTATTGGCGGAAATATTACTATAGGTGATGACCTTACAGATTCAATTCAAATAAATGCTGCAATTAAAAGTGATTTGATACCTGAACAAGATAACACATTTGATTTAGGAAGCAGTGCATTTAAATGGAAAAATTTATTTGCAAATAATTTAAATACTGATTTACTATCACTTAGCACATTAGATGTTGGAGATTTGAGATTTCGTGATAACGAAATAACAACCACAACTGGTCTAGACTTACACTTAGATGGCAACGGCAGCGGCGGAGTAAGATTAGGAAACTTAAAAGTTACTGATAATGTGATTACAAACGTTGAACCAAATGCCATTACACAAATAGAACAAACAGGAACAGGGTATTTTAAAATTGCAGGTACAAACGGATTTGTACCTCCTAGAGGAAATACATCACAAAGACCAACTGCATATGCAGTAGTTGGTATGACAAGATTTAACACAGATACAAATGCATTAGAAGTTTGGTCAGGTACTGCTTGGGCAAGTCCTGCAGGTGCTTCAGGTGCTGTATCAGAAATTTTAGCAAATGATATTGCAGCATCATTTGCACTAATGTTAGGATAAGTATAGTATGCCAACAGTATTTAAAAACGAAGTAGTAACTGGAGTAGGAAAAACACCTGTAGATATCTTACAGATTATAGCAGGAGTTAGAGCAACAATTGTAGGTTTAAATCTAGCAAATACGTCAGACTTTGACATGGCAGTTGTAAACGTATACGTAGTAGATGAATCATCTACTGTTGCTAACTATGCTAGACAAATTCCTATACCTCCAGGATCTAGTGCAAAAGTAATAACAAACGGTGAAAGGTTAATCCTTCCCGAAACAGCAGGATTAAGACTAGAATGTGATACTGACGATTGTATCGATGCTAGTATTAGTTACGTGGAGATATCATAATGAGCACATATTATTTTGGTCAGGCTGCTAATGAGTCACTTGGTAACAGTCCTCGTTATCTATATATGATTAGAAGAAACGATGACGGAGAAGTATTTTTAGAAAGAATTGATAATTTAATTAGTAAAGATACAATTCATCTTAATTTGCCTGGAAAACCTTCAGAAACTTTTGAAGACTTTGAACCAGGTATTGATTATTTTGAAGGAGTAAATGCAGATCACGAAGTTGAGGACGATAATTTAGTTTGGAGTCAATATAGATGGGATCAAAGAAGCATACTTTACTATGTAGATAGTAACGGTATGTTAACACAAAGAATTAACCAAAATTATGAATACCCAACAGGTAATTCCAGTTCGGAAAACCCTTGGAATTAAGGATATAGGAAATGGCAGAATTTAAGATAAGCAGACTTAGATATACTTGGAGATCAGGTTGGGTTACTGCAATTGTTTACAATAGAGATGATGTAGTTAGATATGGTGGACAAACTTGGGTTTGTGTAAGACAGCATACAGCAAGCGCATTTCAAACTGACCAAGAATATCTAGCAGATCCACAAGATTCAGAATTTACTCCTGCATGGAGAAAAATGACAGATGGTGTTGCTTGGCGTGGTAACTGGCAGACTGCAACTTTATATAATCCAGGCGATATCACACTTTATGGTGGTAAACTATACCTAGCAGTTACATCACATACTTCAGGATCTACTTTTGCAGCAAATGCTGATAAATGGGCAGAGTATGCTGACGCATACAATTGGGCGAATGTATGGACACCTACTACAAGATATGGTGTAGGCGATGTTGTTAGATACAATGGTAACACGTATAAATGTATAATTGAACACACAAGCGGTACTAATGATGACGGAACCGAAATTGGTAACAATGACGGTGATGAGGATAGTACATTAGAAAATTGGGAAATCTTACATGAAGGAATTGAGTATGTAGGATCATGGTCAGACGCTACAAGATACAGACCAAACGATCTTGTGAAGTATGGTGGATCTATACTTAGAGTTACAAAAGGACACACTTCAGGTGAGGTAATTACAGATAACTGTTTTATAACAGAATTTCCTGGATTTAATTTTTATAATAACTGGAGTGGAGAAACGTACTATGCAATTGGAGACATAGTAAAACATGGTGGATACATTTACATTGCTACAAGAAATAGTAATGGTGTAAATCCTTCAGCATCTTTTGCACCGCAATTTCCGCAAGACACATCATGGACTATATTACATAAGGCAGCAAGAATTAGAGGACAATACTCCGAAAGTACAGCATATCTAACAGGTGATCTTGTAAGACGAGGCGGTAACTTATATCTTGCATTAGCCGATACAGATGTAGCACAAGGCGATAGTTCACTAGCATTTTTAGATAATTCACAATGGGAAATAATTATTCCTGGAATTGCATGGAGAAACAGTTGGGCTGTAGGTGAAGATTACTCAGTAGGAGATATTGTTTTATACAGAGGTAATGCATATAAATGTAACTTCAATCATGATGCAAATACATTTAACTATCCTGGAGACAACGGAGAAGGTTTTTATTATTGGGATCTTTTATCACAAGCAGGCGACAACGTTGCTTTAAGTGCTGAAGGAGACTTGCTTACATTTGGATTCCAAAGAGCAGGTGATCTAAGTACAATAGGCACAACATCATTGCCAATAGGTGGCGAAAATCAAGTTTTAGTTGTTGATGATGCTAATTTTGTAGAATACAAAACCTTTGGAATAGCAAACAAATTCATTTATGTAGACAAAAATACAGGAGTTGATGACAGGACTTCTAACAGAGGTTTTGATCCTCAAAAGCCTTACAAGTCATTAAGATATGCACTAGATAGAATTATGATGATGGATGACTATTCAAATATTTCTGTGCAAATGGGTACAGGATTATACGAAGAAGTATTACCATTGAGAGTACCAGCAAAAGTTGCAGTGCTAGGAACAGAATTAAGAAGCACAAGTATCACAGCATCTAAACCAGTTGCAGAATTAGCAGGTGATTTATCAAGTCATTATACTGCTCTAAGTTATTTGGCTACAATTATACCTAGCGTAATGACTAATATTGCTATAACTCCATCTACTTCTAATACTGTAACACAAAATGTTAATGCTACATTAAAAGGCGAAGTGTATGATGTTGATATTGCTACAGGAGAAGATTTAACATACGAACCAGTTCTTGCACCAGATGCACCTGATAACGTAATTGATTTAATTACAGATATTAGAAGTTATCTAGATTATCACATTGCAGGCACAGGAGCAGATGTAACAGTAACAGGATCAAACACTATACAAAATCATACAGTAGGTGAAAACTGGGCATGGTATAATTCAAGACAGATTCTTGAAGCAAACAGAGATTTTTTAATTGCTGAAGTTATAGCATATCTGTCAGATAACGCAATTGCTTATAATTCAACTTATTTACAGGATATGATTAGCAGATATGTAGATGGATTTATAATGGATACTAGGTATCCAGGAAACTACAGCACCTTGATAGAAGCAAGATATTACAGAAGACTTGTACAAGGATCAGAGCGCGAAGACATGTTTTATGTTAGAGATGCTACAGGTGTTAGAAACTTAACTACCAAAGGATTGAACGGAGATTTAAATCCTGTAGGTGTAAACGAATTATATAGAAGACCGACCGGAGGTTCATTTGTATCACTTGATCCAGGCTGGGGTGTAGATGACGAAAGTGTATGGATTAAAACAAGATCACCTTACATTCAAAATGTTACGACATTTGGTACAAATTGTGTAGGACAAAAAATTGATGGTGCGCTACACGCCGGCGGTAATAAATCGATTGTTTCAAATGACTTTACGCAAGTTTGTAGCGATGGTATAGGTGCTTGGATCTTAAACAATGGAAGAGGCGAGCTAGTATCAGTGTTTACATATTATGCACAGATAGGTATGTTTGCAGAAAAGGGCGGTGTAATACGTGCTACTAACGGTAACAGTTCTTATGGTGACTTTGGTGCAGTTGCAGACGGTAACGATCCAACAGAAACACCTGCATTTGCAGAAGTTGATAACAGAACAGAACAAGCAACAATTGGTATTGCATTTGCAGGAGAAGTTAACGATGAAATTCTTGCACTAGAGTATCGTAATGCAGGTCAAGAATATACAAATGCTACATATCAATTCGCAGGTGCTGGTACAAATGCAGAAGCAGTATTTGAAGAAACACGTGATGGCGGAATTTATCAATCACTTGTAAAAAACAGACCAGGCGATTCAGGTGGTACACCAGGCGCAGGCGGATACCAAAACATAGGTAATAACGCTCAGTTTGGCGATGAAACTACATTAACACTAGCCACAAATAGTGATTTTGAAGAGGCTGATATTCTTGGGTTACGATTAATTATTACTTCAGGTAAAGGTGCAGGACAGTATGGTTACGTAACTGCCTACAACAAAATTAATCAAAAGGCACAAGTAGCAAGAGAATCAGACGGGCAGCCTGGATGGGATCATATTATTCCAGGATTTCCAAGTCAGCCAGCACTGTTTACTGACAACACATACAGATTAGAACCTAGACCAATTTTCCAACATCCTGGATTCGAACAAGAAGTTGTAGACTTAGCAGGCGCATCTCCTTGGACATCAATCGCTTATGGCGAAACAGAAGAAGAATACCAAGGTGTTACAGGAACAGGCGGAGGAGACAATGTAATTGAAGATGCAACATTTGACGTAATTAAATTAGGAAGAAAATATGTTGCAAGTATAGTCAGCATTGGAGCAGGATATACTGAAGGAGCAACTATTACTATTCCGGGTGACGAACTAGGTGGTGCAACACCTGAAAACGATTGTTATCTAGAAGTTGCAGGTGTGTCTGAAGATAGTACAAACACTCTTACAGCAGTATCAGTAACAGGAATTGCACAAAGCGGAAGATTTGTGTTATTACCTAGCTCTAGCACAGACAGTAGTTACAGTATTGACGGAACAAATTGGACACAAGAAACTTTACCACAAGGCGGAGATTGGAGAGCACTAGCAGCAGGATCAAATAGATTTGCAGCAGTTGCATATAATTCTGGAATTGGACTTTATTCTAAAAACGGTATAAATTGGACAGCGGTATCACTTCCTGTAGATAGTACATGGACTGATATGGCATACGGTAAATCACTTGTAGGTAATGGAGACTATGGAGTATTCCTTGCAGTATCTGAAACAGCCGATAAAGGAATTTACAGTATTGACGGTGGAGCAAGTTGGACGGAAACTGAATTACCAAACATAGGAGATTCAACATTTAACAAATGGAAATCTGTAGCGTACGGTAAAGGAAAGTTTGTTGCGATTTGTGATACAGGAAACTTTGCTGCAATAGGTGAATACAACGCACTTACAGATACTTGGACATGGAATGCAGAAATTATGGATGTGATTGATGACTCTGCTACAAAAGAATGGACATCGATTACATACGGAAATAATAGATGGGTTGCTATTTCAACAACAGGTGATCTTTCATATAGTTATAACAGTGTTACTTGGTACGGCGGAACAATGCCTACACAAGATGGTTCAACTGCACACTATTGGAAAAAAATAGCATACGGACAAGGAGTTTTCTTTGCTGTAGGTGACAACGGATTAAGACCTATCTCGGGTGATGTTCCTGCTGATTTAACAACACAATTTGCAGCAACATCAGAAGATTGTGTACATTGGACTACTAGAACATTAACAAATAAATTAGAATGGGATACTGTTGGTTTTGGAAATCCAGATATTACACTTACTGACTCTACTACATTCTCAAATAGTACAGGTACATGGATTGTTGTTCCTAAAAACAGTAACCAGGGAGAAAAAATACTAACTGGATGTAGAGCAAAAGGAAGAGTAATTGTTGAATCAAGAAACATTAACGAAATTAGAATGTGGGAACCAGGCAGTGGGTATGAAACTTTCCAACCTACACTAACGTTTGTTGATCCTAAAAACACAGTAGACGCATATGCTGAGATAAGGATTGCTGACAGAGTACTTGCACAACCAGGCTGGGTAAACAGAGGTTCAGGTTATAGAACATCAAGCACACAAGTCACTGTGCTTGGAGATGGTTTTGCAGATAACATACCTTCAGGACAATTTGTAACAATATCAGGTATAGTTGGACCTGTACCAGGACCTGGTACACAATTAAGATTTAGAGGTGCAACTGAATTCTATACTACACAGACTGAAGAATTACTAGATGAAGATGCAAAAGGAAACAAAACTGTAAGATTTAGAATAACACCTAAACTAACTTTAGATGATTTCCTTGAACACACATCACAAGTAGAAATTAGACAAAGATATTCACAGGTTAGAATCACAGGACATGATTTCCTTGATGTCGGAACAGGAAACTTTGAACAAACTAACTATCCAACATTGTATCAAGCAGCAACTTTTGTTTATGCTCCAGAAAACGAAGTTTATGAAAACAACGGTGGTAGAGTATTCTACACATCCACAGACCAAAACGGTAACTTCCGTTGCGGAGAATTGTTTGCTGTTGAACAGGCAACTGGTATTGTTACTATTAGTGCTGACTTCTTTGACTTTGGCGGACTAACAGAACTAGCACTTGGTGGTGTTAGACTAGGTGGATCAGGTGCAGTTGTTAGAGAATTCTCAACTGATCCTTTATTTTCACAGGACAGTAACAATGTAGTACCTACGCAGCGAGCAATTAAATCTTATTTACAAAATAGATTGAATGTTGGTGGTTCGGATTTATTGACAGCGAGCTTTATTGCTGGTACTGTAAAAGTAGGTCCAGATGCTATCGGCAACGTAGCAAGTTTAGAAAACTTATTTAGACAACGTGCTGATTTTGAAGGACCAAATGCTGGAATATCAGGCAGCATATTAGCACAAACAATGTTTATGAACTCATTTGGAATTGAGTAGTGAGGAACGGTATAATGATGCATATTGATAAATACATAACAACAATGGAAGCAAAAAATGGCAGAGTTTAAATTAGGTAGAATTAGATTTGTCTGGAAGGGCGACTGGACAGGTTCAACACAATATTACATTGACGATGTAGTAAAATACGGTGGAAAAACTTATATTTGTGCCGTAGGACATACATCTGACAACAATTTTTACACAGACTTAGACTTTGTTCCAAGTAAATGGAACCAGATGAGTGACGGACAACGTTGGAGAGACGAATGGTCTGTAAGTACATCGTACGCACTTAATGATGTTGTTAGATATGGAGGCAGTTTATACATTGCAAATACTGCTCATACTTCTAATAGTGCAGCATCATCAGGATCTTCCGGAGTTGAAACAAGTACAGGATTAGAAGCCGATCAAGCCAAATGGGATTTATACGCAGAAGGATTAGATTGGAAAGCAGATTGGGCAATATCAACTAGATACCTAGTTGGTGATTTGGTAAGATATGGCGGTTATACATACAGATGTAAAACAGGACATACATCAACAGCAGATGCAGCACTAGGCCAAGAAGCCGATACAGCATATTGGGATACTTTTAACACAGGTATTGACTACAAAGGTGCATGGGCATCAGCAACAAGATACAAAGCAAATGATGTTGTAAAACAGGGAGCCGGTTTATGGGTTGTACCTGCAGGCGAACATCACACATCAACAGCAGATTTTGCTGCTGACGTAGCAGCAGGATCATGGAATCAATTTGTAGAAGGTTTAGAATTTGAAGATACGTGGAGCATCAGTACACCATATCAAAATGGTGATATCGTAAGATACGGTGGTAACCAATATGTTTCAAAATCAACACACACAGGAACAGTACCAACTGCTTCTGGAAATACAGATTGGGATTTATTTGCAGAAAACTACACATTCTCAAATGATTGGGCAATTGGTACAAGTTACAAAATTGGTGAAGTAGTAAGATTAAACGGATTTACATATAGAGCTAAAATCGATAGTTCATCAATAACAGCGACAGTATCAGAAACAGCAGCAGGAACAAACATATTTACTGCTGACGATACAACAGGTATGGTTGCAAACATGGCAATTCAATTGTCAGGTACTACATTTGGAAATGTATTCACAAGTGCAACTTACTATATTAAAACAGTAGACAGCGGAACAGAATTTACGATTTCAACAACACCTGGCGGAGCAGTATTTACACCTACGTCAGCAACAGGTACAATGACTGCTACAGTAGCAGCACTACCAGGAAACGCAACTTATTGGGATCAACTTAACGAAGGATTAAACTGGACAGGCACATGGACTGATGACAGAGAATACTTCAAAGGCGATTTAGTAAGATTCGGTGCAAACAATTATGTTTGTATTCAAAATCATAGATCAGAAGGAGACGACGGATCTACTGTAGGCGCAGAAGGTGGTGGAGCAGATAATTCAAGACCAGATCAAGATGTAACAGGTAGTTACTGGAATGCGTTCACAGTTGGTAGCGATGTAGATGTACTAAGTGCAACAGGAGATCTTGTTTACTATTCAGGAGCAGGACCTGCTAGATTACCAATTGGTACAGAAGGACAAGTTTTAGTTTCAAGCGGAACACTACCTGAATGGAGAACACTAGGTGCAACAGATCAAGTTTATTTTGTTGCTCCTCATGGTACAGACGGACCTGCACCAACATACGGAAGAACTGTAGATAAACCATTCAAGACAATTAGATATGCATGTGAGCAAGTAGAAAACGGACCAAGAAATCCAAACGCACAGTATCTAATAGAAAGAAATAGAGTATTTTTACAAAGAGAAACTTCTAGTTACATAGAGTATCAAGTAGCAAACGCAACACCAGGAAGTATCTGGGAAAATTTTGATTTTGATGAATACAAATGTGAAAGAGATGTTGGATTTATTATTGACAGACTTATCTGGGATATTGGACACGGCGGAAATCTAAAATCACGTGCAGCAGCGTTATCTTTTGTAAACGGATTTAGTGCAGACGGTGAATTTTCAGCACCGTCAGAAGACAAAGTATATGGTGGAGCAGGATTGGCTGCAGAAGCACAACAATCTGTTGCTGCATACGGACACTTAGAAACAATTATTAATAATGTTTTAAATAACACTGCACCGTCAACAGCATACCAAGACAGCAGTGACTCAACAGCAGTAGCAGCACAGTACATCGATACTAACTACACTACAGAAGCAGGAGTATCTACTACAATCGCTACGCTATTGAAAATTATTACTGATACAATTACAGCAGGCGACACAAGTGCTATTCCTACAAGATTAGTACCTAATGTTACAATTAACGTTAAGTCAGGTAGATACAAAGAGATATTACCTATTATTGTTCCTGCAGAAACAGTTATATTAGGTGATGAAGTTCGTTCAACTAATGTTGCAGCACAACAAGAAGCAGATAGTAATACAGATGTTACTGATTCTTATTATTCAATAGAAACTTTAAAACATATTAAAGGATTTATTGGTAATGTTGTTGATGGCACATCAGTTACTCCTACTACAGGAAATACAACTTCTCAAGATCAAACATGGCCTATAGCAGATGACGCAGAAACTGCAGGAATTACATCAAAATTAGTTGATGTGATAGCAGAGCAAATTGATTTTAAACTTGGTGTAAAACATACAACCAACTTAACAGAGCCAACAGGTTATAATTCATCTTATTTGGCAGGATATGGTACTGCTAAGAAAAATATTGAGTACAACAAAAAATTCTTACAAGAAGAAGTTATACAATATATTACAAATAACTTTCCTACACTAAAATATAGTAAGACAAAGTGCAGACAAGATGTTGGATATATCGTTGACGCATTTAGTTATGATTTAACATATGGTGGAAACTATCAAATACTTAATGCAGCAAAAGCATATTGGGACGGTAATAGTTCTACAAGTGCATTAAATAGCAATGCAGTTACACAAACAATTTCAGCATATAACTATTTGAAAGAATTGTTAGCAAAAGTTGCTAGAAGTACAACTATTACAGGTTTACAGAGTACAATTCCACAATACATGAATGCAGATGCTGGTGCATCTGTTGCAACACATATTGAAAATAATTTTGATATTATTCTTAACACGCTTGCTGGAGATTCAACAGGGGCTGATTTACCAAATGTCACTGTAACTACAACAGCATCAAATGTTATAACAACAAGTGCAGCACACGGATTAGAAGTTGGTGATGCATTTATTCCATTAGAAGCGTCTAATAACTTAGTAAAAGATACAAAGTATTGGATTATAAGCACACCGGCCGCTAACACATTTACAGTTAGTGAAACATTTGGTGGTAGTGTGTTTACATTAACAGACGCAACTGGTTTAAGTGTACCTGCACACGTAGAAAACTATCCAGCAGTAACTAATGCTGTAAGTTCAACTACAGCACTTATCACCGCTGCAGAGACCTTAGATGCGCAGCAAGAGGCCCTTGTAACACTGGTTGACAGTTACATTGATACTAACTATCCTACACTTGTATATGACGAGGCTAAGTGTAAAAGAGATACAAGATTAATACTTGAAGCAGTAATGTTTGACTTTATGTTAGGCGCAGGTGCGATCAATGCAGACGCAACAAATTTTGCCACACATATTGCAGCATTAGCATACTTGCGTAGTACTTCAAGTGATGTTTACACTTTAGGACAAAAGACTGCAACAAGAGCTGCTTTTAAATATCTAGCAACTGTGATTGCAGGCGACACTGCAACTTACTTAAATAGTGACGCAACAGCAGCAGCAAGAGTTGCGTTGTTGATGGATAAACTAGACACAATATTCTTTAGTGCAACTAATGAAGGTGACGTTTGTGCAACTGAGATTAGAAATAGAGACTACGCTAGATTAAAACTAGAAGAAAACAGAGACTTTATTAAAGCAGAAGTTGCTGCTTACATCGACGATGCATTCAGTGGCACTATAACAAATACAACAATTACAACAGATGTTATTACTATAAGTGATACAGGCTGGTTGAAAAGAAATGCAGCAATTAAATTTACAGGCACAACATTTGGAAATATTGTTGCAGGTACAACATACTATGTGTACGATGTTGTTAGTGCAACACAGTTTAAAATTGCAACTTCACGCTATGCAGGTAGTGCGGTAACATTAACTACTGCAACAGGAAGTGCAAATGTTGAAATGTTGTACGATGAAACTGCTTGTGCAAGAGATGTTGATACTTATATAGATGCACTTAAATGGGATCTGCAGTGGACTTCTAACTACAAGTCACGATATGCTGCAAGATACTATGCAAATGCAGTTACAGGATCACAAGAAGAAGATTTCTATTACTTAAGAAACGGAACTGGTGTAAGAAATCAAACACTAGATGGCTTAAATGGTGACCTTACACAAGAAAACGAGTATGGAACATCAAGAGTATCAGCAGGTGCATATGCATCACTTGATCCAGGTTGGGGACCAGATGATTTTAGAGGTTGGATTATTCAACGTTCACCTTACGTACAAAACGTTACAACATTTGGTAACGCAGCCATAGGACAAAAAATTGATGGAGCATTACACAACGGTGGTAATGATTCGATTGTGTCCAACGACTTTACACAGGTTATATCAGACGGTATTGGTGCTTGGGTAGCAAACAATGGTAGAGCAGAGCTTGTATCAGTGTTTACTTACTATGCACATATTGGATATCTATCAACCGAAGGTGGAAGAATAAGAGGAACCAACGGTAACAACTCTTACGGTGACTTTGGATCAGTAGCAGAAGGATTTGACAGTACAGAAACTGTAGGATCATCTGTAGTAGATAACAGACTTCAATTCGAAGCAACAGTAGGATCAGTAACTACTGACGGTGCAGATAAAATTTTCACACTAGAATATAACAATGCTGGTTCAGAATATACAGAAGCAGATATGGGACTATTTGGTGCTGGATCAGATGCATCGGCAGAATTAGGAAAAGAAATTAGAGATGATGCAGTATTCAATGTAAGACTGCTTGACAATGTAGACGATTCGACAAATGCACCAGAAGCCGCAGGTAACTTCGGCGGATTTGGATATGTACAATCGGCAAACACTGCACAAGGTGGAACAACTACACAGATTACTATTGCTGCAACAGATAGTCAAACAAGTACAGCATACATTGGTATGAGAGTTTATCTAAACGGTGGTAATGGTGTTGGACAAGTAGGTATTATTGATACTTACAATTCAGGAACAAAAGTTGCTACAGTAACAAAACCATCTACAGGAGCAGCAGGTTGGGATCATGAAGTTCCAGGTACTACAATTGCAGCACCGGATGCATCAACTACATATGTAATTCAACCAAATGTTACATTTGGTACACCACCAAGAAGCGAAACAGCAAGAACATTGGCTGCTACTACTACTTGGGCTGACTTACATTACCAAAACATTTTTGAAAATTACCTTAATACAGTACAGAATTCTACTACAGGATCAGGTATTAATGCTACATTTGATGTTTTCAAGAAAGGTACAAAGTATGAAGTTGTTTTAAAAACAGGTGGTACTGGTTACGCAAGATTAGATACAGTTACTATTTTAGGTACAGCAGTTGGTGGAGCAACACCAGCAAACGATATAGTGCTTACAATTACATCTATAAACAGTAGCACTGGTGCTATAGTAGAATTTGACAAATCAGGTACATCAAACGGTGGTAAGTTTATTGCTTTACCAAGCGCAACAGGAAACGGCACAAATACTTCCGCAGATGGTGTAACATGGACAACAGGTGGAACACTTCCTGCAACAACTACTTGGACAGCACTTGCTGGCGGTAGAATGGATAAAGTGGTTGAAGCAACAAATTTTGTTACTGGCAGAGCATACACTATTACAGAACCTGGAGATACTCCTTGGTTCTCAATAGGTGCAAGTGCAATTTTACCAGGAACAATTTTTGAGGCAACAGGTGCAGGAACATTTACAAGTGTTGCAGGTAAAGCAAGAGAAAATGATGAAAGAGTAATTGCTATTGCAGGTGGCACAGGAGTTGACGACACAGCATTTAGTGCTGATGGCGGAGCAACTTGGACAGCAGGAGGAAACTTACCTAGCACAGGAAGTTGGAATGCAGTTGGTTACGGTGCTAACTGTTGGATAGCAGTTAAATCAGGCTCAACAGAAGCAGCAATTTCCGAAGATGGTGGTGTTTCTTGGAGCGTTACCGCTGCTAGTCTTCCAAGCACAAGCACATGGGATAGTGTTGCATATGGCGGCGGATATTGGGTAGTACTTGCTTCAGGCACAAACAAAGCAGCATGGTCAGTTGACAAAGGCGCAACTTGGACTGCTGTTACTTTACCATCAACTTCAGACTGGAGCAGTGTTGCATATGGTAACAACAGATTTGTTGCAGTATCAGCAACAAACGGTACAGTAGCCGCTTACAGTATTGATGGCGGTCAAACTTGGACTGCAAGCACATTACCTTCAACTGCAGGATGGTCACATATTGAATACGGACAAGGAACATTTGTAGCAGTAAGTGATGGCGCAAACTACGCAACATCGACAGATGGTATTGTATGGACAGCAAGAACACAATCCGAAACAAACGGACTTGTTGCTACAGCATTTGGTAATCCAAACCAAGTAGGAATGTTTGTAGGTGCTAGACAAGGTTCAGGAAACGGCGGTATACAAATTAAAGAAGGTACAAGAGCACAAGGTAGAGCATTTGTTGCAACTGAGAAAATATTTGCAATTAGAATTACTGAACCAGGTTCAGGATATGCTACTGCACCAACAATAACTATTACAGATCCTAATAATACATTTGAGGCTCCGACAGAAGTTAGAATTGGTAAAGGAGCACTAGCTCAACCATCCTTTAAAAACAGAGGAACAGGATATGTTACAGCAAGTGCTGATCTAAATAGCGGAGATGGATTTGCAGATATCTTCCAAAGCGGATCATTTATAGCGGTAAGAAGATTATCAAAAGTTCCAGCAGTAGGTTCAAACGTTGTGTTTGGACATTTACCAGAAAGAACATTTAAACTAGTACAAGTTTTAACATTGTTAGGCGAAAACGATGGTGCACAAACAGCATTCTTGCAGATTGCTCCGGATATGACAGTATTTGATACTCCGCCGGATGGCACTAGTGTTGAAACTAGAATTAGATATTCACAAGTTAGATTGACAGGACACGATTTCTTAGATATTGGTACTGGAGGATTTGCTTCTACAAACTATCCAAATACTCCAAGTAAGTTACCAAATCAAGCAAATGAAACCAGAGATGATAACGGTGGTAGAGTGTTCTTTACATCAACGGACCAAGATGGTAACTTCAGAGTTGGTGACTTGTTTACAATTGAACAGTCAACTGGTGTTGCAACATTGAATGCTGATGCATTTAATATTTCAGGACTACAAGAACTTACACTTGGAGAGGTTACACTAGGCGGAAATAGTGCAAGTATTACTGAATTTAGTACAGATGTATTCTTTAGTGCTAATTCGGATAATATTGTACCAACACAAAGAGCTATTAAAGCATATATTAGTTCACAAATTGGTGGCGGTGGTGCTGCACTTAACGTTAACAGTGTAACTGCTGGTTTTATTACTATCCAAAATAATACGATAAGTACTACAACTGGTCAATCAATTAAAATGAATGCAACATTTGATTTTAGAAGTGGCGTTGTCGGTCTTCCGATAGCATTTAACTACTTCTTAACATAAATAACAGTGGAGAAGAAATAAAATGGCAACAGGAAGATTAGGAACTTTAGACGTAGCAGCAACTACATACGAAAACTTGTATGTATGCCCTGCAGACACTTTTTGCGTCGCTAGTGTAAGTATGGTTAACAGGACCACTGGTAACATTACTTTAAGAGTAGCGGTGACTACAGTGGCTGCACCAGGCACACCTGGCAACGACGAATTCATCGAATATGATGTAGTTTTAGCACCTAAGGGTGTGTTGGAAAGAACAGGTTTAGTATTAGACGCTGGTAAAATAATTAAAGTTTACGCTTCAGGTGTAGGTGTTAGTGCTGTAGCAATGGGCATTGAAACATCAACAGTTACGGCGTAATTAAAAGGAAAGTATAATGGCAAGAAAAATTACAACAGGTGAAGTCGGTGGTGCACTAGGTGGTATTAACATTACTAACACTACGATTAGTGCTGCTGAAGATCTTGATATCACTATTGATCCGCAAGGTACTGGTAGAACAAACATCCAGGGTAACACGCATTTAGGATTACAAGCAGATTTAAGATTTGGTGACAGTGACGATAGTCATTACGTTGGATTCAAAGCACCTGCAACTATTGCAAGTGATGTAATATGGACATTGCCAGATGCTGAAGCAGTTTCAACAGGATATGCACTAGTAACAAACGGTGCAGGAGTACTATCATGGCAAGCAGCAGGTCCAGCACATGCTGATGAAACAGGTGATGCAGCAACTTATTATCCAGTAATTAGCACACAATCTGCTACAGGATTTTTAACAGAAACAAAAGTTTCAACTACAAAATTATCTTTCCAACCTAGTACAGGAACTATGTCATTAGGTGGAAATACTGCTTCAACTTCAATTACTACAGGTACACTAGTTGTAACTGGTGGTGTTGGTGTAAGTGGCGCTATTTACGCAGGTGCAGATATATTAGCATATGCATCTTCAGACAAAAGATTAAAAGAAGATATTGTTAAAATTGATGACAGTTTAGAAAAAATAACAAAATTATCAGGATACGAATATAACTGGAATAGCATTGCACAAGAAATGTATCCAGAAAGAACTAAACGTGACGTAGGAGTTATAGCTCAAGAAGTACAAGAAGTTCTTCCATCGGCAGTTGTAGAAAGAGAAGATGGTTATCTTGCTATAAGTTATGATAGTTTAATTCCACTGTTAATAGAATCTATCAAAACACTTAAACAAGAAATAGATGCGATAAAAGGAGGACAACAGTAATGGCTGTACAATTATCAAATAAGGGTATTATCTATTGTAACGGACAGCACCAATGTAAAATTGCTGAAGGTTACGAATTTTATGTATATGATGGCGATTGGTGGACACCATGTAATGGCGGCAGATGTTGCCTATGGACTGTGCCAAACGGAACTACATCTATTAAATTTGAAATATTATCAGGTGGTGGCCCAGGTGGATCATCAGGCGGTGACTACGATAACGGAATCGGTGGTCAAGGCGGAAACTATGCTGTAAAAACATTACAGAAATCAGTTCATGGTTTTGGTGATGGTAGCCAGTACACAATTTGTGCTGCTGGATCTTCAGCATGTAGTTGTTGCTGTAGATGTAACGTAAACAACCGTCATGGTTGTAGAAGTTACGTTAACGGTACAGGATTAAGTAATTTCTGTGTAACAGGCGGCATGGGCGGTCCTACAGTTTGGGATAAATCATCAAACTGTTACAACTGTCACATTGGTAACGTTCAGTGTAACAGAGGTTTATATAACAGTTCATGGCAGGCAAATGCATGTAACGAAGCAAGTTATGGCGCTGATATGACATTTAGAGGTACAGCAGGTTCAATGAACAGACAGTACAACTGTTGTGCTGATTACTTCTCAGTAGCAGGTGGTCCTTCAGGTCCATTTGCAGCACCACACGGAGTAGGTGGTAAACACTGGTGTACAGGTAACTTGGCTTGTTGTTCAGCACACGCAGCATTTCCAGGAGGCGGTGGAGCAGGACACGGTACTGGTTCACGTAATGCTTGTTGGGGTTCATTTGGTGCTGGTGGATTAGTAAGGGTAACATATAGTTAAGGAGCAAAACATAATGGCAAATATTAAAAAGACACTAACTTACGCTATACCTGATTATATGTATTCAAATACAACTAATCAAGGTAAAACAGCCACAATGAATTATGATGGTCCTGATCATATAATTTTATGGATTGATAAAGAAACAGGATACTTAGAGCAGTGTCATGCTCCGCATGAAGAGCCTGATTGTCCTCTTCCATTAAACATTAGAAAAGAAATTCTTAGAGCAGACACTGATGAAAACACAATAAAAATTGCTTTATTGTGGGGCGGCATAGAAGAACCTAAAGTATATGAAGTAGAAGTTGGCCCTGGTGATCAACCAAACGCTATTATTCCTGATCCTACACACATTTGTGAAGTTTATAACGAATATTCTTTGTATCCAAATTACAAAGGTCCATTAGAGTGGGCTCCAATGGAAAGAGTAGCAGCAGTTGAAGGTTGGAATTTCCTAAGACAAGAAAGAAATAAAAAATTGTCTGATAGTGATGGCAAAATAGCAGAAGACATGCCAGACTCATTAAAATCTCAATGGCGTGAATATAGACAAAAACTAAGAGATATGCCAACAGATTGGGCAGATGTTCCAGGTTATTTGGTTAGATTTCCAGAGTCACCTGATGATGGACCAGATCCAAACTTTAATGATCCGGAAGTAACTGTTACAAGGATTGCTGACAGAGGCGATGCTGATGTTACTGCTATTAGTATGCTTCCAAACGGTGTAAAGTAAACCACATTATTAATTAGGCTTTTCAGAACACAATAAATATTATAACAACAGCATAAGCAAAGGTTATAATATTAATGAAAAAAGCATTCTTTATTAATGGTGGTGCCGGTCGTGTACTTTGTGCGATTCCAGCATTAGAATATCATTTAAAAAATATTGATCCAACAGCACCTATTATTGTAGAAGGTTGGATTGATTTATATCTAACCAGTAAAATATTAGTTAACAATACCTTTCCTGCTAATGATCCTAATCTTTTTGAAAAATTAAAAGATAGAGAAATCATTACACCTGAACCTTACAAACTTAATGCTTATTTTACTCAAAGAGCAAACTTAGTGCAAGCCTTTGACATGCTGATTAATTATGATTATCCACCTGAAACAGTTCCAGAAACCAAAGTATACAATGAACTCTTTATAGGAAAAAAAGATATTGCAACAGGTGAAGAGCTAGTAGCAGAAGCAAAAAGACATTTCAAAAAAGATAAAGTATTAATATTTCAACCATTTGGATCTACTGCTACAATACATGGCGGAGTAATTGTTGATGAAAGTGGTAGATCGTTTGAAGTAGATGATATTGTAGATTTACTTGAAGAATTGAATAAAGATTATGCTGTTATACTAATGAGCAGTATGAAAATACCAACGAAACGAAACTTAAATGTAATGTTTCCGGAAGAAGTAAGTTTATTACAATGGACTGCAATTATAAATGCTGCGGATTATTTTTTAGGTTGTGATTCCGTAGGACAACATATTGTTCACGCTCTTAAAAAACCTGGAACAGTAGTTATAGGTAGTACATTTCCTGAAAATATTTCATATCCTGAAAGTACCACACTAAAAATTATAGATAACGGATTAGGCGAGAGAATATATTCTCCTCTTAGAGTTGTAATAGATATTAGAATTGATAGACATAACGAAAATTTAATGAAACTAAGTGACGACACTAAGAAAAAAATTGTAAAACAAATTAAAGATACTTTAGGAAAACAATAATGAGAAAAACAGGCTACATTGCAGGAATTGCTAGAGGGCATAATGCAGGTGTTTGTCTACTAAAAGACGGCGAAATTGTATTTGCAATAGAAGAAGAAAGATTATCTCGTTACAAATACGACGGTGGACCTTTTGCAAGTATGATTAAAATTTTAGATTATACAGATAAGATTGATTATCTTGCAATATCACACACACAACTTGCAGAGCCTATAAATGATTATGTGCCTCAAGATGTGTATACAGCACTCGCTAGAAAACTAAGATTAATTGACGATCCCGAAACACAGGTTTTTAAATATCATGATCAACATCATAGAAGTCATGCTGCACTAGCATTTTATAGATCTGGGTTTGAAAAAGCAAGTGCTATAATTGTTGACGGTGCAGGAACATTTGTAGAAAGACCTGACGGACAAACTATGTTTGAAGTTGAAAGTATATTTGATTGCACATATCCTGCAGGTTTCAAAGAAATTTATAAGCACTTTGGAGGCAACGGACCTTGGCAGACTGAACATTACAATAGAGATGGTAATGGCACAGAAGTAATGATCAACGATAAAGCAGGTATTGTTAAAGCATACGAAGCAGTAACAAGATTTTGCGGTTTTGATTCTATTGAAGCAGGCAAAACAATGGGTCTGTTTCCATACGGAGAACCAGATAAAGCACCTAAAATTTACACTAACATCTTTGGTGGTAACAAAGATCTATTTACTAACACATATCCAAACGGAGCATGGGTTAATGAATCTCAATTTCCAGAAATAAGAGATAGAATGTATGATCCTAACGATATAGTTAGTTCAGTTAGTGATCCGGATAATCCAGATGAACAAAACAAAATACAAGAATTACTTAGAAAATCTGATAGAGAAGATGTTACACAACTTCCTTCACGTAGAAATATGGCATACAATGTTCAAGTAGAATCTCAACAACTTGTACTTGATCTAATTTTAAAATCAATTGAACGTACTGGAAATAAAAACATTGTTATTAGTGGTGGTTACGCACTAAACTGTGTTGCAAATTATTACTACTTAAAACATTTACCTGAAGGTGTAAAGATATATGTAGAACCTGTTAGTAATGATGCAGGTACTGCAATGGGCGCAGCATTTTATCATTATTATAAAACATATGAAGATAAAAAAGTCAGACAAAAAGACGAAAATTTATTTTTAGGACCAGTTCAAACTATCACAGAAGATACAATTAGAGAAACTGCAAAAAAATATAATGGTAAGATAACAACAAATGTAGATTATAAACAAGTTATTGATACTATTAGAAATAGAAATATTGTAGCACTATATCAAGAAAGAGGTGAAAGCGGACCACGTGCATTAGGTAACCGTTCTTTAATGTATGATCCAACAGATCCAGACGGTAAAGATTTTGTTAATTTAGTGAAGAAGCGCGAATATTTTAGACCATTTGCTGCAACTGTATTACAAGATGATGTACATGATTGGTTTGACCTACGTGGCATGGAAGATTCACCAAGCATGATGTATGCTGTTAATTGCCAGCCTGGAGTGAAAGAAAAAATACCAGCAGTAATACATGTAGACGGCACATGTCGAATACAAACAGTATCTAAAGAACAAAATGTACATTGGTATAACCTAATTAAGGAATTCAAAGATCAAACTGGAGTACCTGCATTGTTTAATACTAGTTTTAACTTAGGTGGCGAACCACTTGTTGAATCTATTGACGATGCTTTACGCACTCTTTATAATTCAGGAATAAATTACATTTACTTTCCTGCTGTTAAAATACTAGTAGAGATCACACATAACGATAGAGCGTAAAGGAGGGTAAGCATGCAAAACGAAAATCAAGGAGAAATTTTTTCCTTGTTTCCAACACCTCTATATACACACAAACTAGAAAATCAAGAATACACAGAAGTACAAAACGAATTACAGCCTATAGTTGACAAACTATACAGTGAAGGAACATGGGGACAAAATCCAAATTGGAGTTCATCTTCACAATATCTATCTAATCAAGGTGACTTTTTTGAACATCTATTACAATTAGAAAATATGAAAATTACTGGTGAAACTATTATGCACCATTGTGTGAATTATATGGCAGCGTGTAATGTTCAACCTGCTTATAAAGCAGCAATGACTTCTTCTTGGCTTACATTAAACAAGCCTGGTCTTTCATCGCATATTCATGATCATGGTAACGCACATATTAGTGGAGTGTATTGGTTTAAAACTAGTGGCGATGATGGCGACATTGTATTTAGAAATACACTAAAAGCATTAAAATGCAATCCTATTGGCAGTTCTATTGCACACGAAAATTCTTTTCCGCCTGAGCAAGGTAGGTTAATTTTGTTTCCAGGATTTTTAGATCACAGTGTTAATGAAAACAAAACTAACAATGATAGAATAAGTTTGTCTTTTAATATCTTGTTGGAAACAGGTGCAGTATAATGTTATATATTTTTGGAGATAGTTTTTCAATCCCCCAGAGCCATATGAACGAAGTGTTTGGTCCTCACGGAACATCAGTAACATTCATTCCCTTAGAAAAAACTTGGACTACGATTGTCAAAGAAAGCATACTTGGAGATAGCGAATATATAAATGATTCTGTGTTAGGATGCTCTAATGATTACATTTATTATAAACTGGCTGAAAGAGAATCTTCATTTAAGGAAGGGGATTTTGTCATAATACAACCGACTTCTATGCATAGAGAATGGTTCTTTGAAAATAAACCATACATGGCAATTCAACTAGCGACAAAGATAACTCCGGGCGTTGATGTTACAGAAGAACAGTATCAAGCAATAGAAATGTATAAAAGACATTTATATTTCGAAAGACGAAATATTATACATTACAGCATGTTTCTTGATTCATTAGCACGTAAAGTTAAGACATATGGAGAACATAATATCCGCTGTCTAATTCTCCCTGGGTTTGACAATCTTCCAGGAGTAAAGGGTAACTTATGTGAAACATCAGGATTAGAATTTGATAACGAAAAGACTGCTATAGCATACTACGATAAGACCGGTGATCTTAGATTTAATCATTTTTCAGAAGTTAATCATAAGATTTTAGCAGATAAAATAATTGAATTCTTTAAGACTGGTAAAACTGTAGATCTTACAACTGGATTTAAAACTGGTATATATAATAAGGAAACATTAAAAACATGTTAAAAATTTCACTTGAAGGTTATCCGGTTGGTATAAAAGAATTAGAACCGCAGGATCTTAAAAATCTACAGGACCATTATCTACCGTTGGTATTAGGAAAAAATAACACCGGAAGTTCTAACAGTGCAAGTAAAATTACTAACAATCTATCTCAACGTTGGGACGATTCAGATTTTTTTAAAAAATGGAATGATACAATACTACCAGCACCTTACATACAAGATTATATTGATTCATATTTGTTTAAATTTCCTTACAGTGTAGATATAGAAACTTGGTATAATGTACATGAGCAACACGATCATCAACAATTACATGATCATATTACAACTAACGTGCCGGCGTTTTCTTGTGTTGTAATTTTAAAACAGCCTAGTCCAGAAGCAGGACAATTTGTTTTTAGAACACCTAATTTATCAAATCATTTAAAGTATTTAGAATTAGATCCTATGAATGATTACCCTAATGCTTTTTACCCTGAAATGAAAGAAGGATTATTACTAATGTTTCCTTCTTGTTTAGAACACTATGTACATTTTAACCAAACAACTGAACCTAGAGTTGTTTTTTCTTCAAATATAATTGTAAAAAGAAAAGGTGACTTATACTAATGGAAACTATAATTCCTTTCCCTATCACTGTTAAACCATTTAAAGAACATGGTCAATTAAAACAGCAGATACTAGATGCTATTCAAAGACAGGAAAATGCAGAACACATGACTGCACCTGATAGTGATATTGTTAAATGCGATTGGAATACTGCAAGATATGATGGCAATAGAGAATGGCTTAAACTGATAAATCCATTTCTTTCTGTACATCTTGATAATTGGTGTAAAAACATGGGGTATCAAACATTCGGCATTACTGAAATATGGTTTCAGCAGTATGCAAAAGGTGGTAAACACGCATGGCATACACACAGCAATAACTTTACAAATGTTTATTATGTAAACTTACCAGAAGATGCACAAACAGAATGGATCAATCCATTAACTAAAGAGAAAAACACGTTTGATGTACATGAAGGAGATATTGTTACATTTCCTAGTTGGGTTATACATAGAGCTCCTGTTAATAATACAGAAGAAACAAAAACTATTATCTCATGGAACATGGATATATCGATAGAAGATTAAAATTATGAATAATATTACAATAGGATTAGATAGAGACGGCACTATAAATGAGGATATTGGAACTTATGTTACCCATCCTATGCAATTTAAACCTATCACAAATAGTTTAGAAGCAGTAGCACTTCTTAGAAAAAAAGGTTATAATATTGTTGTACTAACTAATCAAGCAGGAGTTAGTAAAGGTATAATGACTACTGAACAAGTTGCTGTTGTACATGATTATATGCTTAATTTGCTAGGACAAGCAGGTTGTGAAAGTATAAATGGAATCTATTATAGTCATACAAGTCAAAAAAACGATATCTTTGCAAAGCCTAATATAGGCATGTTTAAAAAAGCAGAATCTGAGTGCGATATAAAATTTAAAGGTGGATTTTATGTTGGCGATAAGTTAACTGATTTAAAGGCAGCAGAAAAAATAGGTGCAACACCAATATTAGTACGTACAGGATATGGTGAAGAAACAGAAAAAAAATTAAAAAGATTTACTTACAAAAACCTTGCAAGAAAAACAATGGTGTTTGATAACTTATGGGATTTTGCTAGTTCTTTACCTGATCCAGAAATAGAAAATAAATCTGCAAATACTGCATTGAAAGCGTCTTTTATTTAACACTATCTATATATTCTTTAACAGTTTTAAATTCTATATCAAAAATATTAAGTAACTTGGTTATATCAGCACAGGTATATTCTTGATATTGTCCTTGTAATCCCTCTGGCATTGGAATGTATTTTATCTCTGCATTATATTTTTTTGCAATTAATTCAGCAACTGTTTGAAAACTAGTTGTAGAGCCTGTACCAATATTGTATATACCAGACGGTATATTATTCAACATCATTTGCTCATGTATATCACATACATCACCAACAAATATAAAATCTCTTAGGTACTTGTCACTGTTTTCAAACAAAGTAATAACGCCTTCTTCCTCTGCTTGTTCTGTAAACTTTGTTATAGGACTTGCTTGTGTACCCTTGTGTTCTCTAGGACCGTACACGTTAAAGTATCTCATACCTTGTACAATAATGTTATGTTCCTGTTGCCACACCCATCTATCAAATAGATACTTACTCCAAGCATAAGGACTTTGGGGTTGTTTAGGATCATCTTCTCCAAACTTTTCATATGGTCCATATACACTTGCACTAGATGCGTATTGAAAATTTATACCTCTAGTATTACATTCTTTGAATATCCATTTAGAAAATTCATAGTTTTGTAACATAACCTTATCAACATCTCTTTCAGTAGTACTAGATATTGCTCCTAGATGTATTACCCAATCATAACCGTCGACACTAGGATTATGATTTTCACTATAATCATAGCCGTGAATGTCGTGTTCTGCTTTTAGTTTATCAATCAAATGTCTTGCAATAAAACCTTTATCACCTGTAACTAATATCTTCTTCATATCTGTTTCAAATCCTCTTTTGTAAGCACGTATACTCCGCTGTGCTGTACGGACAATGCAGCAGCATTATTAGCGTGCATAATTGCTTGTTCGATGTTATTGCAGTTTAGATATGAATACGCAAGTACAGACAAGAATGTATCTCCCGCACCGCACACATCATGCACTTCAACTACGGGTGCATTGTACGTATTACCTTTGTATGTGGCACCTTCTTTTCCTTTTGTAACAATTAAATCCTCACAAAAAGTTTTAGCTCTACTATATTCAAGACTGTTTATTTTTAATATACAACCTTCAAATTTATCAAGGTATAATTTTTTAGTATCTACAAATATAGGACCTTTAAATTTATTTCTTAAATTTATAATTAATTCTTCTGTGACAAAACCCTTGTTATAATCACTTATTACTATTGCATCATAACTTAAATTAACAAATTCAGTATGACATGGAGCAACTGTTTGTTCTTTATCAACTCTAATTAGATGCTGTCCTGATCTATAATCGATATATCGTGACTTAACTATTTTTTCTTTGTTAGTAATAAAATCAACATTACACCCAAATGCTCGTAAATTTTCATTTACGTTAGCGGCCATTCCTGGATTTGTTTTTGTATTTTTATTTTGAAAAACAGGAACAGGTGCTTCAGGACTGATACGATCGGTGCTACCATAATGGTATTCATCGATACAACTATCCCCTATCAGTAATATCTTGTATTTTGTTCGTTGTTGAATAACCATTATCTATCTCGTAAAATTCAATTGCGTTACAATGTTCTGCACCTACAATTCTCTTATCTTTGTAATCACTACCTTTGACCATCACATCAGGAGCGTAGTTTTTTATTATATCGACTAATTCTTGTTCTGAATCAAAATAAACTACTTCGTCAACTGCTTTTAAATTGTTTAACAAATGTAATCTTTCATTAAGTTGATTTATAGGACGATTTTTTCCTTTTAATTCTTTTATTCTAGCATCAGTATCAATAGCAACTAGCAGATAATCTCCTAAAGATTTTGCATAATTTAATAAGTTTACATGTCCTTTATGCAGAATATCAAAACTTCCATTTACAATAATACGTTTACCTATTTGTTGACTACTACCTGGGAATACTCTATAATTATCTTCAACACTATCCGCTGAGCTTACTTCAAAAATTTCACTCATTTCTTCTAATGCTTCAAGTTGATGCGGTTGCAATGGTGGATTATGCCATTTGTCTCCTTTAACAAGCTCTTTCGAATGTATTGTTGCATCTTTTGTGTCAATCCATTTTAACAAAAACTTTCCACTGTTTACAAACCATGTTTCTTCTTTTTCTTTATGAAAATGCATACTAAATTTAGCACCTATTTTTTCAAATACCATAATTTTTCCACAGTATTTTTCGTTGGTTGCCCATATTAATTCATGGCCCCATCCTTTTTTAACTTTTCCCTCTAATCGTGTGCTCATGTTACATGCTATCCATTATATGTGTACTTTAATATTTACCTGTGCAATAATATACCAAAAAATTATTTCCCTATCGAATGATAAATACAGTATGTCCACAATACCAATATTCAACGCAGTACGTATTATACCGAGAGAAACGGATTTTCTTGACAGAAATGTAGGGTCAAGAGGTGAAATATTTTTTGATAGGCAAGCAAATGCCTTAAGAATCTATGACGGTACTGCCAAAGGCGGAATCAGTGTTTTAACACCTACAAACGTAACAAAAGAAATAACTTCATCTGGTGTTGCAACTGTAAATTACAACACAACAGTAGCAAGAAATACACCAGACAACGGAAACGTTTACTACTTGAACGGTGTTGAAAATCCTGAAATGACGTTTGTGATTGGATACACATATCTTTTTAATCAAAATGATTTAACTAATTTATATTTTCCTAACAGTAACGGCACAACACTTAATCAACATCCTTTAAATTTTAGTTCTGATAATGCTAATGGTGAATTAGGTGGAGGTACTGCATATCTTGATAATGTTATATACCAATTAGACGGAGTTATTGTAACTAAAACAAAGTATAAAGAATCGTTTGCAACTGCAACAACACGTTCAGTTCAAATTACTGTTACTAACAACACTCCTACTACGCTTTACACTTGGTGTGGTTATCATTCAGGTATGGGCAACACAATTACTGTTGCTGAACCAGGTACAGGTTCTGGTAGCGGCGGTGCAAGTCTAGCAGTTTCTGACACTGCTCCTGATAGTCCATCACAAGGAGATATATGGTACAATAGTTCGACTGCTAAATTGTATGTATATGTGCAAGATACAGATAGTAGTCAATGGGTACAACCTGCTGCACCTGCTCCTGGTACGCTATTAGGATTAGGAATTGCAGATGGAACAAACGGACAAGTCTTAACTACAAACGGTAATGGCACATTTACATTTCAAGATGCTTCAGGAGGCTTTAGCGGAGCCTATGGTGATTTAACAGGTGCTCCTACTAATGTAAGCGCATTCACTAATGACAGTGGGTATATAACTTCAGTTCCAGCACAAACTTTTGCAAGTTTAACAGGTACACCAACTACATTATCAGGATACGGCATAAGTGACGGCCAAGCAACTTTAGTAAGTGGAACAAATATTAAAACTATAAATGGAAGTAGTGTACTAGGTTCAGGCGATATAGCCGTGGCAGGAAATACTGGAAACATTACATTTAGTTCAAACACAATTGACAGTACAGATAGCACAAGCATTGTGTTTACTCCTGCTGTAGATATGGACAGTGATGTCACAGTTGGTAACGATTTGACAGTATTACAAGATGCAACAGTAGGTGTAAATTTAAATGTAAACAATGATGCAGTAGTAAACAATAATTTAACTGTACAAAACAATTTAATTATAAACGGCGAGTTTACTTCTGAAGGGTCTGGAACTCCTGAAATATTTTCCGATAATGAAATAGAATTGAATGCAGGAACTAGAATTGTTCCGACTACAGGTCCTTTACAAATGTTAAGAGTAACAACAGTAGAACGTAATGCTCTTACAGCAGCAAATGGTGATCTTATATACAATACTACTGACAATAAATTTCAAGGATATGAGAATGGCTCTTGGGTAAACTTGATATAAGGGTTAGACAATGGCTGATGAAAAATATTATCAACTAGGTACACACACCGAAGAACAATGGCAAGAACTGCATGCAGAATTAATTGCAGACGGAAATACATATGAAGCAGTACCTACTCGTACTGTAACAGTTGATGACGACAAGCAACATAGTCCTACTAGAGGATCTTATCTACTAACAGACGAAGAAGCCACTACACTAAAATCAGATCCTAGAATAAGATTTATTAATATTGATTATTCAAAGTATGATGAATACAAACCTCCTAAAGATGAATTACAAGCAGTAAGACCTGATCTAGTAAATAGATATACTGGATCAGTAAAAAATTATAGAAGAGTATCAGGATTAAACACAAATGATGTTAATAGAACAGGATACCAATTATATAGACACCAACAATTTTTAGACCCTTGGGTAGACGGTTCATTAACCGACACTGCTGTACCTGAAGTTAATATACAACAATATGCTACAGGAAAAAATATAGATTTAATTGTTGCAGATGAGGGTATGTGGATAGGACATCCAGAATTCCAAAACAATTGTTTAGAAGTCAGTGACGGAACCACACCTGTTGAAAATCCTATAGGTTATATAGGCGGTAATAAATTACCAGGTAACGGAACTTGTGATGTACTTGATATAGCACTAGACAGTCCATATTATATAGATCCAGAATGGTTCGATGCAGATCCAGGTAATAGATTAATTACACGCTGGGATGGTACTATTGTTCCTACTGAATCAGAAGCGAGAGCATGGTGGAGCAATGCTTCTAACCGCAGTGCAAAATTTGCTAATGAAGGTACCGTTACAGTCAGTACCAATTATACAAGATTAAATGTGCTAGGAGATAACACAACACGACCTAGAATAGCAGGCATAGATTCCGAAGGAGAACACGGCACACCGTGTGGTGCATTATCTTTTGGTAGAACACAGGGTTGGGCATTTAATGCGAACAAATGGAATCTTGATTTATATGGCACAATGGGTATTGGCATAGAAACCGGATTTGATATACAAAAATTATTCCACAGAATGAAACCAATTAATCCGCTATACGGAACAAAAGATCCAACACTTTCTTCAAACAGTTGGGGATATCGTGCAAATAAAGATCCAGGCGGTTCGACATATTATTACACACATCGTGCAACTACAAACACATCTTACACATCTGAATCAGGCATTGCTTGGTTAAGCCATATGGGAACACAAGGTGATAGTGGACGTTGGAAAAGTCAAATGAAAACTAATTCACTAACAACTGCACTAGATGAAATGATTGATGAAGGTGTTATATTTGTTGGTGCTGCTGGTAACAGTAATCAAAAAGTTGTTAAAGAAGGACACCCAGATTACAATAATTATATTACCACTGATAATGGAGGAACTTTAGAAAATTCTTCATTTACAGAGTTTGGTGTAGAAGTATTTGGCACAACAAATAGAACAGGATTTCCTCAACAAGGCGGAATGTATACTAATGAAAGTGGCAACACAGATTACAAAACTATCAACATAGGTGCGCTAGACGACAACTATGGTACAGGAAGCACAGAAAGAAAAGTAGGATATAGTGATAGAGGCAATCAAATAGATGTATTTGCAGCAGCAGATGGAACATTGGCTGCAAATAAAACCTATAGTAGTGTTGGAAATAGGCCCGATACATACAGTGGGTTTACATATAACAGTGGAACAGCAACCGACTGTACATTTAGTGGTACTAGTGCTGCATGCCCAGTTGCTGCTGGATTCTTAACAACAGTTTTAGAACACAATAGAGATTGGACATGGAAAGAATTAAAAGAATGGACACTAAACTTAAACACCCAAGATTCAAGTGATTTTTACGTTGGTGTTGAATCTACAACACCTAATGACGCTAATTGGACTGACTATCCAAGTTTAGAAGGTGCATCACCTAGAGTTTTATATCAAGCACCTTGGGATGAAAGATTCAAAACAGGTAAGCGTAGAATCACAAATAAACTAACAATAAAAGGCGCAGCAAACTTCAGATTGAAGAAATAACTAAATACTGTATAAGGAAATATTATGGCAATAAACTTTCCGGCTAGCCCGGCACTAAATGATACATTTACAGAAGGTAGTACTACTTGGCAGTATGACGGTACTTCCTGGAATGTAACCACATCACCGCCTGGAGCAAATATTTTTACAAGATTCAATGCAGATACAGGATTTACTGAAGCCAACATTCCTACAGACAGTCTTACAGTTGCTGGCGGCACTAATGTTACTACTGCAATAGTAGGCGATACACTTACTATTACTAGTACAGGTGGCGGTGGAGATGCCTTTGGTACTATTACTGCTGATGAAGGTTCAACAGTAGCAGCAAGTATTAATGATACTCTTAATATAATCGGTGGCACAAATATATCAACCTCTATTGCTACAGATACAGACAATGTAGAAATTAACATGGATGCATTTAGCATTGACTTTTTAAGTGATGTTGATACAACAAGTTCTGCTCCGACAACAGGACAAGTTTTAAAATGGAATGGTGCACAATGGGCTCCTGGCGCAGATGCTACAACTGGTGGCGCTGGAACAGATGCTGATACACTTGATGGTTTTGACGGTTCTTATTACCTTGATTACAATAATTTAAACAACAAACCTGCAATTTTAACACTAGCAAGTTTGAGTGTTGGTGTTGAAAATACTCCAAGCGGCAATGGTGCAATCTCTTATGATAATAGCACAGGTGAATTTAAATTTACTCCTCCAACAGCCTCGGGATTAGGAGCGTTAACTGCTGAAGTAAACGATCTAACAGCAGCAGTTACTTGGGCAAATGTACCAAATGTAAACATTACTGAGTCAAGTGTCACACAACACCAAGCAGCACTTAGTATTACTGAAAGTCAGATAAGTGATCTTGGAACATATCTAACTGGTAGTTCAAGTATAGATGCTCTTAGTGATGTAGATACTACGTCATCGGCACCTAGCACAAACGATGTTTTACAATGGAACGGCTCTAATTGGATACCTTCTGCATCTGCTGGAGGCGGAGATGCAAACCAAAATGCTTTTGCATCATTTGCAATATCTGGACAATCTAGTGTTGTAGCAGATAGCGAAACTGACGAAGTAACATTTGTAGGTGGTTCAGGAATTAATATTACAACAAATGCTACTACTGATACAATAACGTTTACAGCATCAGCATCAACACCTAATTTTGATGACCTTACAGATGTTGATGAGGCAAATTTAACAGTTGATAAAATATATCTACCAGCAATTACTATGTTAGATGTAACAAACAGTGGCAGCACTGCTTACAGATTTGATCAATATGGATCAACAAATAATCCTACAATCTATGCACTAAACGGAACAACTATAGCATTTAATTTAAGCACTATGGCAGGATCACATCCTTTCCTACTTCAAGATTTTTCAGGAAGTAATTATAATACAGGATTAACACATGTTGCAACTGATGGTACAGTTAGTACTGCTGCAAGTGCTCAAGGTAAAGACGCTGGTGTATTGTATTGGAAAATTCCTAGTAGCGAATCAGGAACATTTAGATATCAATGTTCGTTACACTCAGGAATGGTAGGAAATATTACTGTTAAGAACTTTGTTTCGATCTAATTTGAACTGTTTTTTTATACTCTTCTATTTTCCTTTCTAGAGCTTTTCTAATATCTACCATACTCTGTTTAACAGGTTGACTATCTCGAATATCTCTACTAAAAATTAGTTGTTCATGTTCTTTATCGAATTTGTTTACTTCACTTATTAATCTATCAAGCAATGTTTGGCAATTAGTTTTCACATCTACATTGTCGATCTTTTTAATTTCATTCGTATATCTGCTTAAATCATTTTGAAATGATTCTGAATTAAATATTGATAGCATCTTCTAACTCCAAAACTGTTTCTATTTTAGTTCTAATTAGACTATTATTTAATGTGCTTCTTAACCCTGTATGCACATTCTTGGGTAGATAATTTAAATCCGCCCAACAAAATGTAGGTATAACTTCAGTTATAAATTCTTCTTTTACAAGACAAATATATGTTCCGTACTCAAATCCTTTGTCTTTAGATAGATATAATTCTATAGGTATTATTTTACCAGATGAAAATTTCTGTTGTAAATCTTGGCTATCTTGTATTACATTATTTTCTAATGCAAACGTAGGCACAGTCCACCTTTCATTTTCTAATATTAGAAGTATTCGGTGAGAATCTCTTGATAGATATAGTAGGCCTACTCTTTTTTGCATAAAACTACTTATGCACCTTCGGGATCTAGTCTCCAATAACCTGGTGCATATTCTCCTTCAAAAGATTTAAGCCATTGTATACCATCCCATTTATACTGTATTCCAGTAGTTATGTTAGATAGATATGTGAAATCTTCTACTGCTGAAGGATCAAATGCAACTGACCAACTTGAACCATTCCATTCTGCAACACTGTTTGCTTTAATAGCAGTATTTGTTCCATCTTTGTTTTTCCAGCCATCTGCATCATCTGCTACATCTTCAAGAATTAAAAATCTATGCCCTACAGGAATGTTATCTATTCCATTTAATCTTGTAATAGGATTATACGTAGTTGGGTCTACAATTGCATCAAAAGTTCCTTTACCTGTTGGGTATTGTGGACTTTCTAGTAAAGTATTTTCTGTCCAACCTGGACTATCTTTATCAATTGTAACTAATAAAATAAAGTTGTCTACAGGATTAATAGCAAAAGTTCCTGTAATTTCTTTACCGTTAGGTTGGCGGAAATGTATAGTGCTTGTGCCTTCTTGGAAACTACCTAAAGCAGCAAGTACAGCATTCCAATCTAATTTTCTATCATCTGTAAATTCTTTTTTGTCTAAACCTAAACTCTGAATTGCAGCATTTTGATCTACAATTGATAAATCATAATCGTTAGGATTGCCATTATTTGATTTAAACAACAACACTGGATATCTTGGATTTACGTATACAACATTTGAATCTGTTTGATTGTATACTAAACTTGATAAATTTTGTACATCGCCATCTTCTGTAAATATGTTAGCAACAATACTTCTCACAACTCCAAGTTTTTTTACTTTTGCAGGCGGAGACACGTATATAGGGATTTCAAAATCTAATGAACAAATATCAATATCTGATTCAGTACCTGCCGGTATACTTCTTGAACTAAAATTCATACCTGTCATTCTTACAACACTTAAACTTGTCCAGTCAATATAGTTGTCATTTGTTTGTATTTCAAATGCAGGATTAAATAGCACCATTATCTGTTCTAACAATTGTAGTTTTTGGTCTGTGTTAGATGTCCATACATCTAATTTGCAAGTCATCAAGTAAGGCGTTGGCATCAATCTTTCTACTGTAACATTTTTACCTGGAGCGCCTGTATATTGTCTGTTACCCGCGTCATCTACAGTGTAGTTACGTTCACGTATATTGACTTTACTTACAAATGTAGGATCTGTTAACCTTGATGTATCTATATCTAATCCAGTGATATACGCAGCCATTCTAGGTACTGTTGGCATTTTGTTTTCAGAATTTTCTCTTATGATGTTTGCAACTTGTCTTGTTAGATCTCCATACATTACTGGAACAGTTTGCTGATCTCCATTACCTGCTTCGTATTTGAAACCAATAAAGATTCTCATAAACTGAGTAACATATTTTCTAATTTGTCCGTCGTAAAAGAAATCCATTACTTACTTGCCTTTTTAAAATCGTGTGTAAACGCATTTTTATCACCTTTTGCAGCAGCAGCTCTACGTTGCTGTAACTTAATTGCAAGTGGCTCGTCATCATCTTTACGTACTTTTTTCTTAATAGTTGTTCTTCTCGGCGTTCTTGTTGCGAACCCTAATATTTCATCTATACGCATTATTCATCTGCCTTTGGTTTAAGTGCTTTTGAAAGACTCTGTCTTTCTTTAACTGTTTCTCCATCAATTACTGATTCATTTGTATTGTTGATGAACGAAGTTTTTTGTGTTTCACGTTTTTCGTTTCCAGCAAAGTCTGCACCTGGTGCAGTATCGCTAGGACCTAAATTAGTTATATTTGTTCTCACATCATCCTCTACTTTGCTCCATCTTCCTTTAGCAAACCTAAATAGTCTAGTAGGTTTGTAATCAGTTCTCAGATGGAATTGTCCTTCTGATGGACCTAATGGAAATGCTATTCCTTGTGTGAATGGTGCTCCGTTAGGCGGAATACCATCACCTAGTAAATAGCCTTTGTAGCCATTTGCTTCTGCTGATTGGAACACAGTATCAGCAGTTACAGTATCAATGTCCGCATCATCTATTGTAGTATCAGCAGTAACAAGTTCTGTTTTTCCTGTTTCGTCCTGTTGTAAAGTATATAATTTTGTAGTATCATATCCGCTTTGTGGCGTGTCTGCTTCTGCTTGATCTTCTACAGCCTTAGTAATTTGCATTTCTTTCTCATATGTAGACATAATATCTTTGAGTGTGTCTGCAAGTTTGTAGTAAGTTGTATCAGGAGGAGCAATGCCTGTTACTTCCTGTGTAACAGTATATTTTTCACCATTAGGTGCTGTGACCGTATCACCTGGATAGTAAGTAGAATCTGGATTCCAAGTACCTTTGAAGTTTTCTGAATCTGCAATTTGATCCAGTATGTCTTTGAATTCTTGTGAATCTACTAATGGTTTACACTTAGCTCTATATAAGTGCGGATACCATGTTACTGAGAAACCTTCTGCTGCTCTGTTTACATCTTCAATAACATAAAATCTTTTTAATGCATAATTCAAATCGTTCAATGCATATTCGTCTTTCAGGTGAGGTAACTCTATTACATCACCAGGAATAATTTTTCTACCAAGTTTTTCTATAGTATCTGTAATATGAAATGTAATGAATACTGTATCATTTTGTAAAAATAATCCAAATTGACTCAGATTAAAATCAATATCTTGTACGTTATATACTCCACGCATGACGTAAACATCTGGATCATACTTTCTGTCTCTGTTTTCAAGGAAAAGCATATCCTGAATATTAGTAGGACTTAGAGTATCATATTTGGGCTCACTAGGAGTTGCTTCTTTGCTAGATGCTGCTGAGCCTAGATACTTGTGCATAAGCACATCAGTACCACCAACTTGGAACATCTCCCAGGCAGTTTTGTCAATAAACTTGTAATCGTTGCCCTTTTCTGGACGATATAAACTTAGTCTTGGCATAGTATATGTATTTACCGTTTTCTCGCAAAGGCATAAATACTAATATGAGCCAAATAGATAAAGCAAAACAAGAAGTATTTGATTATGTGAGATTGATGCTAGGCGATGGCATGATCGACGTTGAACTCGATCCTGAACATTATGAAACTGCTTTGAAACGTTCACTAGGTGTTTTTAGGCAGCGTTCTGATAATTCTGTAGAAGAAAGTTACATTACGTTAAGTTTAGAAGAGAATCAAAACGAATATATATTGCCTAAAGAAATACAACAAGTAAGACAAATATATCGTAGAAGTGTAGGATCACGTACAGGAAGCGGCACAGGCGGAACAGTATTTGAGCCGTTCAACTTAGCATATACTAACACGTACTTGTTAAGTTCAACTAATATGGGCGGACTTGCAACTTATGAATTATTTGCACAGTACCAAGAACTTGTTGGAAAAATGTTTGGTTCGTTTATCAACTTTACTTGGAATCCACAAAGTAAGAAACTAATTATTATGCAGCGTCCAAGAGGAACTGAAGAAGTATTGCTATGGGCGTACAATGATAAACCTGACTTTGTAATACTAGAAGATGTTTATTCAGGACAATGGATTAGAGATTACACTCTTGCAAACTGTAAAGTAATGTTAGGACAAGCAAGAGAAAAATTTGCAAGTATTGCAGGACCACAAGGCGGAACTGCACTAAATGGTGCAACTATGAAACAAGAAGGATTCAATGATATTGAACGTCTCACAATGGAACTAGGAACACAAGTTGCAGGCGGCCACGGATATAGTTGGATAATTGGATAATGCGTATTTCAGAATTAGTTACACAAGAAGAACACGATCAAATTTTTAATGAAGTCGCAAAGATGGTTTGGGGCAGAGCTGCTCCTACTGCTAAAGGCGGTAAAACCAAACTGCGTTTTAGATGCTCAGTAGGTCCACGTAAAGGCAGACAAGTAAGTCATCCTTCAAAGTGTGTGCAACAATACAATGTTGCAAAAGCTCAAAAAATGAAAACTACAAGAGCAAGAACTGCTCCTACACAAGCACGTAGACAGAAACGAAGTAAATCTATCAACACAGCAAGTGTTTTGGCTAGAAAACTAAACACAGGTAAGCCAGGACAACCTAAACCTTTTTATTAAAAAATACTTGACATACTCGCAAAAGATGCTATAATGTAACTTTAAAGGAGAGAGTTATATGATTATAGGCGTTTGCGGGTTTATCGGTTGTGGTAAAGATACAGTAGCAGACTATCTGGTTAATTTCCATGAATACCGTAGAGAAAGTTTCGCAGATTCGTTAAAAGATTCAGTAGCAGCAGTATTTGGCTGGGATAGAACCATGCTTGAAGGTAGGACAAAAGAGTCAAGAGAATGGAGAGAACAGACAGATAAATGGTGGGCTGAAAGACTAGATATGCCTACTCTTACTCCGCGTTGGGTATTACAATATTGGGGTACTGAAGTATGCCGTAGAACATTTCACGATGATATTTGGATTGCTAGTCTAGAAAACAAATTACGTAAAAGTGGCGATAATATTGTTGTAAGTGATGTAAGATTTCCTAATGAAATAAAGGCTATTAGAAATTTAGGCGGTAAAATACTGTGGGTCAAAAGAGGAGATCTACCTAGTTGGTATGATTTAGCAATAGCAGCAAATCAAGGATCAAATGCTGCAATAAAAGGCATGAGAGATAGCAAAATTCATGCTAGTGAATGGGCATGGGTTGGAACCAAATTTGATAAGGAAATTGCTAATGATAACAGTATTGATGACTTATATACAAATATCAAATCAATAATCAGCAACTAAATCACCTTGTTTCCATCTAATACCTTCTTTAGATAATACTGTACGACAATTAGCACATACGGTTTTTAAATTACTGTGCTTGCAGTTATCTAGGTTTTCGTCAACATGATATACTCTAAATACTTCTTGATGCGGTGATTTATAGCCGCATTTATCACACTGTTTTTTAATCCTATAACCTGCTCTATACCATCTAGGTATGCCATGATATACTCCATGTGTAGAGCATGCTTCGCATAAACTTCTATAATATGTCTTGCCATGTTTTTTATAGTTTACTGCTCTGGGTCTTAAACCGCACTTACATAAAGGTCTCATACATGTATTTACACCTTTTCTATCCCTTTGTCTAAGGCGCCTAAACGCACCATTTTTCTAACATTCCGCTAAATACAATATAACAATACATTACGTAATGAATTGAATATTACCAGGAGAAAAGTAAATGGCACTTACATCACCCGGCGTAGAAGTTAGTGTAATAGATGAGAGTTTTTATACTCCGGCTGAACCCGGAACAACTCCGCTTATTATAGTAGCAACAGCCCAAGACAAAACAAATGCCGCAGGCACTGGCGTTGCTTCAGCAACTACGGCGGCGAATGCAGGGAATGCATTTAAAGTGACAAGTCAAAAAGAATTAGTAGATCTTTTTGGAGTACCTAACTTCGAAAAGACAGCGAGTAATACACCTATTCACGGTAGCGAGTTGAACGAATACGGATTATTAGCAGCATACAGTTTATTAGGTGTTTCTAACGCAGCATTCGTAACGAGAGCTGATGTTGATCTAGGTCAACTAGAAGGAACAGCAGAGGCTCCGGGAGCGAACCCACCGGACGGAACTTGGTGGATTAATACAGGTTCTACAGCATTTGGGATCCAAGAATGGAATAGTGCTGCAATTAGCACTACAGGCGGACAAAAATTTGCCGCTAAGACTCCGATTGTACTTACAGACGATGATGCTTCAAAAATTGCAAATAACGCACCATTAGGTTCAGTAGGATCAATTGGCGACTATGCAGTTGTGTTTGAAACAGTAGGAACTGCTTCAACAGGAACATTTAGTTTTTCTAAAGATCCAGCAAGAATGTATTACAAATCACCAGGTAACACACAAGCAGGTGTTGCAGCAGGTGATTGGGTACTAGTTGGTTCTCAAGAATGGAGAGGACAAACTCCAACAATTATTACTGCACAATTAACAGGATCTAAAATTACAGCAGCAGCAGGTAATTTTACAATTAATGGTACTACAGTTACTATTGGTGGAAGTGATACTGTTGACGATATTGTTGCAACAATCAACGGATTAAGCATTACAGGTGTTACAGCAAAAAATGTAAGCGACAAGATTTACATTTACACTGATGGAACTTCTAATACTAATGCTAATACAATTATTATTGGGGCAGGTACTGCAGATTTAACTGAATTAGAAATATCAGCAGCAACTTACAAAGGCCCTGAGCTTTACCAAGCACCACATACACTTGTGCCACAATGGAAAGGAACTCCTGGAAGTGATGCTGATGCGAGACCAACTGGATCTGTATGGATTAAAACTACAGAGCCAAACAATGGTTCAAGATGGAGAGCAGCAAAATGGGATAACGCAACTACTACTTGGGTATCATACGATGCTCCATTATTTGCAAATGGACATTCAGCAATTTACTCATTAGATAGAAGCGGTGCAGGTGTTAATATTGCAGCAGATAGTTTGTTTGTACAAACTAATGCATTTGAACACAGCATGTACGATTCATCTCCTGCAACAGCAGTGTTCCGTGTATGGCGCAGAGCAAACACAGGAGCAACAACAGTTACATCAGCAGTTGTTGCAGCACAGTTAACAGCAGATGATTATACTTTCGAAATCCAAGAATCAATTCAAGGACAAGAAGCATTAAATGCAGCAGTAAACGTATCATTTTCAAGTTCAGGTTCAAGTTCAGATGCAAATGTTATGGCAGCAGCAATTAACGCAGCAGGCTTTACAAACATCGAAGCAGGCGTAACAGAAAATAACGAAGTTACAATTTCACACAAAACAGGTGGAGAAATTAGACTACGTGACGTAGGAAGAGATGCTATTGGTGCATTGTTTACACCATATAACATTGATACAGCAGAAGGTACTGCTAACTTCTACAACTTGTCAGACGCATCTTTGACAGGCGGACAAGGTCAATTAGCACCAGGTGCAGATGACTCAACTGCTGAAAATAGATATCTTGCTTCAAACTGGCAACCACTTTCTTCAAGTGATTTTTACGCTAGTGCAGATAATCCAGAAGCAGAGCCAGCAGATGGACAACTTTGGTACAACCCAGAGTTTTCAGATGTGGACATTATGATACACGACGGTACTACTTGGGTAGGTTACAGAAGTGCAACAAGTCCATACACTGAAGCAGCAAGCGACAGAGTTGGATATGTTCCAACTGTAAGTGCTTCTAATCCATATGTTTCTGGAACTACAACAGATGGTGATCTTTGGATTTCAACAGCAGATATTGAAAACTTTCCAACGATTTACAAGTATGACAGTAACCAATCAGGTCCTGCTTCAGAAAGATGGATATTAGTTGATAAAACTGACCAAACAACTGAAGATGGTATATTGTTTGGAGATGCACGTTATGGTTCATCAGGTGCTACTGGTAACACAGCAGCAACTATTAAAGATTTAATGAAAGTTGATTTCTTAGATCCAGATGCTCCAGACCCAGCATTATATCCACAAGGTATGCTATTATGGAACTTACGTAGAAGTGGCGGTAACGTTAAACGTTATGCTAACAACTACATTGATATTACAGCAGATAACCAACGCTTTAACAATGACGAAGCAATGGCAGATTATGCAACTGACCGTTGGGTAACTGAATCGGGTAACAACGAAGACGGTTCAGGATCATTCGGAAGAAAGGCACAACGTAAAGTTGTTGTTCAAAGAATGAAGAGTGCAGTTGACACAAGCAGCCAGGTACGTGATGAAGAAAGACGTAACTTTAACATAATTACTGCTCCTGGTTATCCTGAATTAATGAGCAACCTAGTTAATCTAAACATTGACAGAGGCTTAACAGCGTTTGTTATTGGTGATACACCACTTAGATTAGCAGCAGATGCAACTACATTGACTAACTGGGGAACTAATGCTTCCTTAGTAACAGACAATAACGATGATGGCTTAGTAACATTCGATGAATACTTAGGAACGTTTTATCCAAATGGATTTACAACTGACTTAGGTGGTTCAAATGCAGTTGTTCCAGCATCACATATGATGATGAGAACTATTGCACTAAGCGACCAAGTATCGTTTCCATGGTTTGCACCTGCAGGAACAAGACGAGGCGGCATTTCAAATGCTACAGCAGTAGGATTTATTGATGCAGCAACAGGCGAGTTCCAAACAGTTGCACTTAACGAAGGACAAAGAGATACATTATATGATCTAAAAGTTAATCCAATTACATTCTTTAATGGTGTAGGATTAGTAAACTACGGACAAAAAACTAGAGCAAGAAATGCTTCTGCACTAGATAGAATTAACGTAGCACGTTTAGTTGTATACTTACGTAGTCAACTTAACAAATTGGCTCGTCCGTATATCTTTGAACCAAATGATAAGATTACTAGAGATGAAGTAAAACAGGCAGTTGAAAGTTTACTTCTTGAGCTAGTTGGTCTTAGAGCAATTTATGATTTCGCAGTAGTATGTGACGAAACAAATAATACGCCAGCAAGGGTAGATAGAAATGAACTTTATGTTGACATTGCTATTGAACCTGTGAAGGCTATTGAGTTTATATACATTCCGTTGCGTGTCAAGAACACAGGGGAGATATAAGACATGCCTATTACATCATTAAATAACTTTTCAGTACCGACAGACGCAGGCAACCAAGTGCTCTTGATGCCTAAACTAAAGTATCGCTTTAGAGTGACACTTTTAGGATTTGGAGTAAGTGCTGCAACTGAATTAACTAAACAAGTAGTTGATGTGTCAAGACCTAAAGTAGGTTTTGAAGAAATGCCGTTAGACGTTTACAACTCAAAAGTATACCTAGCAGGTAAGTATACATTTGAAACGTTAACACTAAACTTACGTGATGACGCTAGTGGCGAAGTACAAAGACTAGTTGGTCAACAGGTTCAGAAACAGTTTGACTTTGTTGAACAGGCTTCTGCAAGATCAGGTATTGACTACAAATTTACATCTAAAATTGAAGTACTAGACGGTGGTAACGGCGGACTAGAAGGCGGCGCACAAGTGTTAGAAACTTCTAACATGTATGGCTGTTTCTTAACTAACGTAGACTACGGTGATGCTAACTACGGTACTAACGAGCCAATGCAAGTAGCATTGACTATACGTTTTGATAACATGGTACAGTGGGGTGCTGGCGAACAAAGCATTGGTATTGGTATTGGTGCAAACGTTGGCAGAACAGCAGCAGATGGTCCAGGTACTGGTGGTTCAACTACTGGTTCAAGTTCAAACCAAGGCTAATACTAATTTTAGTATTGAATTTAAAAAGCCCGGATTTTTTCCGGGCTTTTTTTATGGCTAAATACTAGTATGGCAAATAAATTCACAAGATTTCTTACAGACGTATTTACAGGGGTAACAAACCCTAAAGGTAGAGTAGCAAATTATACTCATGCTACTAGACTATTCATTGACGATAATATGCGTCTTGCTCCTAAGACGAAATTTAATTATTATCTAAGAATTGAACTAGATCCAACTGCACATAAGGCTCCTAACTTTACTGCAAAACATGCAGAAGAAACAGGACTCTTAGTTAAGACTGCAGACTTGCCAAAATTTACGTTTGATATGGACACATATAATCAATATAATAGAAAAAAAATAGTTTATAAAAATATAAACTACGATGATGTTACTTTTACTTTTCATGATGATAATCAAGGTGTTATAAGTGCATTATGGGCAATCTATTATGGTTACTATATAAAAGATAGAACATTGCCAACAGCAGCATATTCAGATAAAACAGATCCTTACAGAGCAACAGGTACTGAATTTGATAAATTTAGATATGGACTAGATAATGATGTAAGTTCGCCACTATTTAAAACTGTTACTTTGTTCACAATGGGAAGAAGAAGGTTTATTGGTTATACTCTTGTAAATCCTAAAATTAAAAGTTGGCAACACGGTAATAGAGATTATGCTGCAACTTCTGAACCTGCAGAAAGCACAATGTCATTATCATATGAAGCAGTTAGATACAGTGCAGGTACAGTATCACAAGGATCACCAAAAGGATTTGCAACTTTACATTATGATAACACACCTGGTCCATTACAAATCGGCGGCGGCGGAACAGGAAACCTTCTCGGAGAAGGTGGAGTATTAGACGGATTAGAATCTGTATTTGGTGCTGTTGGAGATGGATCAGCATTTAGCTCTGGAGGCAATTTTTTAAGCACTGCAATTAAAGCAGTAAATACTTACAAAGGTGCAAAAGGTTTAAGCAAAGCAGGCTTACTATCTGAAGCAACAAATATTTTGACAAGTCCTGTAGGTACACAAGCAATATCAAATACAATAAGTGGAGTTGCAGGATCTATCTTTAAAAGAAATGATCCAAGTAATTCTACTACTAAAGGCACACAGAAAAAATTAGGTGGAACAGGAGTCGGAAGACAGGATATAGGAACATAACATGGCTACTAATTTACCAGCAAGACCAGTTACAGATAGTGCAGCAAAAACAAAATTATTTTTTGATACCTATGGAACTGCACCTTTAGAATTTAATGCAACAGAAGTTGATGCAACAATAGGATTTTTCGAAAGCAGAGGATTCAGTAAAGAAGCAGCTCAGACAATTTCTATGAGTATTCTTAAACAGGCTAAATTAGAAAATGTAAAAATTTTTAGTATACTTGATGATTTAAAAAAGATAGAAGGATTAGAACTTAGTGGAATAGTTTCAGAAATACTTAACAATAACAGACCTGCGACATCCACATTAGGTTATAGGAAACCATCACCAGATATTACAAAACAACGTAATGTGGTAGCATAATGCCTAAGTTTGCTCAAGGCAGATTCGAAATGAAAAATCCCGGAAAGTATGTTGGGACTAAAACTCCGCTTGCTCGTAGTAGTTGGGAATTTGTTTTTATGAGAATGTTAGATGAACATCCGGGTGTAGAAACATGGGCAAGTGAAAGTATTAAGATACCTTATAGAGATCCCTTTACAGGAAAGTATTCAATATATGTTCCAGACTTTTTTGTTGTGTATAATGAAAAAGGTGGAAAGAAAAGAGCAGAAGTAATTGAAGTAAAACCTAAAAATCAAACCATGCGTGAAAGTGTAGGAAAAAGTAGATACAATCAAGAACAGTATGTTAAGAATATGGCAAAATGGGAAGCAGCATCAGCATGGTGTAAACAAAAGCGTGTAAGATTTCGTATTGTAAATGAAGAAGATATTTTTCACACTGGCCAGAAAAGACGATAAGTATTATTATGACTAAGAAACTAGAAGAACTGTTTAATATGGAAGATAAAGAAACTGCATTGCAAAAGCAGGAGCAAACTGCACCTGTAGAAGTAACACCGCAGCAAATTAGAAGTGTTGACGACAGTTATAAAGAAGTAAGTAAAATTACAAGTAGTCTGCCTAAAATACAAGAATTAGATCATATGGAAGAAAAAGACTTAGACAGTCTTGCAGACAAAGCAGAAAAAGCATATGATGATTTAATGGATTTAGGTATGAATGTAGAAGTGCGTTACAGCGGACGTATATTTGAAGTTGCTAGTAGCATGCTTAAAAACGCTATTGATGCTAAAACTGCCAAAGTAGATAAGAAACTAAAAGCAGTTGATTTACAGTTGAAAAAATTAAAATTGGACCAAGATGCGCCTGAAGATCCTAACGATGTACTTGACGGAAAGGGCTATGTAATGCTTGATCGCAATGAATTAATTAAGAAATTAAGCGAAAAGGAATAAATACATACATGAAGACGTTAAAAGAATATATATCAGAATCAAAGAAAACCTATAGTTTTAAGGTTAAAGTTGCAGGTGATTTGCCCGAAAGTTTTGCAGACGATTTGAAAGCAAGATTGGAAAATCGTGGTATACTGCAATTCGAAGCAATGAAAACTACGCCAGTCACAGAAGTACCACATGATTTTCCAACATTGAAAAATCTAGAAGTGCATACATTTGATGTAATGACTGAGTATCCAATTACAACAACCGAAATTGAAAAAGAAATTTTTGAAATGGGATGTTGCGAAGCAGGATATTACAAGGTTAGAAATAGCTCAAGTCCAACTGAAATTGATCAAATTACTATGGGCAGCAAAGCAGATTATGAAGGTGCATTACTACATGACAACGAATATAAAGATGGCATGAAAATTAAGCACAAAGAATATTTTGGAGACGACTTTAATAAAAGTTTTTTAAAGGAACTTTCTAAAGAAGCAAAAGCAAGAAAAAAAGAACTAGGTCATGATAAACTAAAAGCAGATGTTTATCAAGATACACCAAAATTAAAACAAGATAAAGCAGGGGTTGCAAGTCCTGTGGGGAGTAAATAATGGATTTTAATCAGTTACTAGCCAGAATGCAGGAACTAGACGGTGTTAAAACCGAAGCACCTGTAGTAGATCAGAGCACTGAAGAATGTGGAATGAATGAGATGCCGCCAATGATGGCACCAAGTATGCCACCTGCAGAAGAAAAAGATAAGGCTTCAATGAGCATTAACATAAATGCACAAGGTGATGCAATTGACGATGTAATGGCACTAATTGCAAAAATGAAGGGTGATATGAAACCTGATATGCCAGAAATTCCTACTATGTCAATTATGGCACCAGGAATGGACGGACCAATGGACGGACCAGAAGGGCCGCCAATGCCTAAGCCTATAAACAAATTATTACCAGACTTCGATGGCGACAACGATGATATGCCAGGCGGAGAAAAAGATCTTCCTAAAGACCACGACAAAGATCATGTTATGATTAAGTCACTCGATAAAGACGGTGATATGGATCATGATATGGATGACCATGATATGGAAAAAGACGACAAGGAAGAAAAAGATAAAGAAGAAGCATATGCTAATGAGCCTGATGAAGAATATAAAGATATAGACTATATTACACAAAAGACAGCAGGCGGAATGAATAGACGTAAAGGAACACATCCAAAAGTTGCTGGTGGAGATAATCCAATGCAAAAAGTTGGTGAGGCTGAATTACGTAATTCTATTAAAGAGCAATTGCTTAAAGCATTAGAAGAACATAAAGGAGCATAAAGATGGCAGACTTATTAACATCAACAATTGGCGGTGGTAGTTCAGTATTAGTTGCAGCGAATAGACAACCTGCATCAGATGTTACTGCTATTGATTTCCCAGGCGGAAAAAATTTAACATTTTTTGAAGTTGATTTTGGAGCAGCAGCAGATGCTGAAACAGGTGCTAATGAAGCAATCCAAGGACTTATCGAAATTATTGGCAAGTATTGTACTATTGTTATTAGAGGTGACTTACATGCAACTAACCAAAAAATGTGTTTTGCAGTTGAACAATCAAATGCATCATTAGATTATGATGGTGCTGGAGCAGAAACACTAGTAGAACAAATTGAAGATGAATGTATTGCACTAGGTGCAACATACGGAAATAACAACTTTGATATGACTGCTGTAACTGCAACAGTTAAAACATCATTTGATTTCGCATAAATCATAGATTTCATACTATCCAAATAGGCTCTTCGGAGCCTATTTCCTTCTATAAATACTAGTATGGCAAAGAGTTTAGATGGCGTTCAAATTAAGAAGGCCCATACAAAGCAAAAATATACACTAGATGAAGTTAAACATCTTGAAGGATGCATGGATCCTAAAGAAGGTCCATTATATTTTGCAAAAAACTTTATTCATATACAACATCCAACTAAAGGTAGTATGCCTTTTGTGCCATACGGATATCAAGAAGAATTATTAAGAGCCTATCACGATCATAGATATACCATTGCTATGTTGCCAAGACAGATGGGTAAAACTACTTGTGCGGCTGCATACCTTTTGTGGTATTGTATGTTTACACCTGAAGCACAAGTTTTAATTGCTGCACACAAGTATACAGGTGCACAAGACATCATGAATAGATATAGATTTGGTTATGAAAATTTGCCAGACTTTATTCGTGCAGGTATCTATACATACAACAGGAACACAATTGAATTTGATAACGGTAGTAGAATACAAGCAACTACTACAACAGAAGATACTGGACGTGGTAAATCACTTTCATTAATATACTGTGATGAGTTTGCATTTGTGCAACCGCCAGAGAAAGCTCGAGAGTTTTGGACTGCACTTTCTCCAACACTGTCAACAGGTGGTAAAGCAATAGTTACAAGCACACCAAACTCAGACGAAGATCAGTTTGCACAGATATGGACTGAAGCCAATAAAAAGTTTGATGAATATGGAAATGATAATGTTGTAGGAACAAATGGATTTTTTCCTTTCTTTGCACCATGGGACGAACATCCTGATAGAGACGAAGAATGGGCACAAGAAGAACGTGCGAAAATTGGTGAAGAAAGATTTAGACGTGAGTTTGATTGCGAGTTCTTGATTTTTGATGAAACACTTATTAACAGTGTTAAACTTGCAGAACTTGAAGGCAAAGAACCTATACAAAATATGGGACAGACACGTTGGTATAAAAAGATTAATCCTAAAGCAACTTATTTGTTAGCACTTGATCCTAGTTTAGGTACAGGAGGTGACTATGCAGCAATACAAATATTTGAAATGCCATCAATGGAACAGGTAGGCGAGTGGCGACATAATCTTACACCTGTACAACAACAAATTAGACATTTGAAAAGTATTTTACAATATATATTTGATGAACAAGTTGCTGGAGGTAATTCAAATCCTACAATTTATTATAGTTGTGAAAATAACACAATAGGTGAAGCAGCATTAGTAGTAATTAAAGATATAGGAGAAGAAAATTTCCATGGACTATTTTTATCAGAACCTATAAGAAAAGGGCATGTAAGGAAATTCAGAAAAGGTTATAATACAACACACAAAACTAAGATCACAGCATGTAGCGGACTGAAAAACGCAATAGAAAAAAACAAAATGGTCATAAACAGCAAGCCTCTAATATCTGAATTAAAGACATTTGTAGCAACAGGAGTAGGATATAACGCAAAAACAGGAGAGCATGACGATTTAGTTAGTGCTTGTCTGCTTATTGTAAGGATGGCTAATCAATTGGCTGATTGGGATCCTAAAATATACGAAAAATTAACGGAGAGAATGACAGAAGACGAGTATCCAATGCCAATATTCGTATCTGGCGGTTTTTGATAAATACTTTACTATGGATAGCACCAATAATATTTCAACAGATCTGTTTTACAAGATTAGAAGCAGATTTACTGGTTTAAAACTAGGCGAAGCAACAGGACAAATAACAATTAATCCTGAGTCTGCTCGTTTTTTCGATTTCGATTATACAGAAAACGACAAAAATATAGGGCATGTGAGCATAAGTTTAGCAGAACCTAATTCAATGAAAGTATACTTTTCAAGTGGTATTACAGAAGGAATGGATACTGATCAAAAAGATAATTGGTATGGTTTCCTAAAAGAACTTAGAATGTTTGCTAAAAGAAGATTACTTGCATTTGACACAAGAGACATTGCAAAAGATAATTTAGATAAGCGTGATTATGCTTTTCTTAGCCAACACTCTACACCACAATCTGATAATGATACAATTACAAAACCCGTCGGAGAAACAGTAATGAATGAGAGCAACCTTTATGGAACTAAGACGCAGAGTTTCCAAAAGTTAATGGATACAAGACTTATAATTAAACACAGCAAAAAACTTGCTGATGATTTTGAACAAAAACCTGGAGATAGAAGCAGAAATATTTCAGCACTATTTGTAGAAAATCAAGACGGGGAAAGATTTAAATATCCTTTCATTCATTTAGCAGGTGCTAGAGCAATGCAGCGTCACGTAGCAAACGGCGGTTTGCCTTATGATGCAATTGGCGAAAGTCTTATCAAAATGAGTGAAGAAATTGCTCAACTAAAAAGTTTTACAAACTACTGTGTACGTAACGATTTAATGAACTCCGACACTAATTCAATCGTTGAACGCAGTAAAGCACAACTTGACGGACTAAGAGAAAGAATTGCAAAATTATCTAAACAGGCACATTACGAAAATTATGTAGCAGAGTTTCAAGCACCAGAGGCAGTTGAAGTGCCAGATGATGTAATGGAAGAATACAAAGAAAAATTTACAGTTAAAAACTTTAAAGAAGATATTGCTAATGCATTTCCTATCATTTACAAATTAATGAAGGAAGAAGAAACAGTAGGCTATGACGACATAGTCGGATTAACAGATGAAAAAGTAGAAGAACAATCAGAAGATAAAGTTTCAGAAGATCCAATGGCAAGTTTTGAAAACTGGGTCAACCAACTAGGCGAAGAATCTCCACTAATAATGGCTGACGATGAAGAAAAAGTAGACATGATTAAAAAGTTAAATGGTTTACTAAACACAGAATTTCAAGCAGGCGTAGATGGCACAAATGCTATCACTAGTTTGGAAGGTATAATTGAAGACCCTAAATTAGAGCAAGATATTAAAAAGGCAGAACCAGAACAAGATGTTCGTCCAATGGTAAAGGCTTGGGTTGAAGAAAATGCACCAGATGTGCTAGGTGAATTAGATTTTGGTGATATGGTTGATGAGCCTGCCGCAGGTGCAGACGAAGTTGAACCACAACAAGAAGATATGTCAAAAGGTTTTAACAAATATGGACTTGCTGCTATTAATAAAGGTGGCAAATTCTATAGCATTAAAGACAATGAGATTACAGGCGAGTTTGATAGCATTGAAGAACTTAAAAAACATCAAGAAGAATTACTTAATAAAGAAGAATCAGTTGAAGTTGCAGAAGGCGGCAATGCTTGGGATCTAGCAGTTACTACAGGAATGGAAATCATTCAAGACTGTGATGATGCAGAAGAATGTATTAAAAGACTTGAAGATGAAATCACAGGTAGCAATGAGCCAGACGAATCCTATGCAGACAAAATTTATCAAGACTACATTGAAAAAATTAAAACAGATGGCTTTGATAAAGTGAGACATGAAATTGATAGACAAGAGTTTCACGGTGATATTGCAGGCGATATTATGGATATGGAAAGCCAAGAAACTGAAGGCAATGAGTTTGCACAAAAAGTAAGGCAAATGAAAGCAGCAGGTGCTAAGAAAGGCACTAAGTTTAAAACATCAGATGGCGAAGAACATACACTAGAAGGTTTAGCAGAATTTATTAAATCTTTTTATGATAAAAACACAGGTACATTTCCAAAAGGACCAGAAGGTGTTGCTACTATGGTAGGCAAGAAGTTTGGTGAACAGGCTGAGCAAGTTGCACGTAAGATGGTAGAAAGAATGGCTCCAGCACAAGAACAAGGTGCTGAAGAACTAGAAAGAATAAAAGAACTAAGTGGATTTTAATACTTAAAGGCTAGACGCAATCAGTTGTTTCTAGCCTTTTTCTTAACTCTTCTTTCAAATCTCTAAACGATTTTATACTCTCTAATTTTTCCGGATTAGCATTTTTAGCACTAGGCAAATCTAGATCTTGCCATTCTTGTTCTGTAACATCCTTAGTAATTAATACTTCATACTTGTGTCCATCACCTGAATACAGTTCTACTGTTTCTGTACCTACAGCACCTCTTGCTGCTGCTTCTAGTGTTTTTGCTAACTTTAGCAAGCCACTTCTTTCTCCTACAATGTGTGCTGTAGTGTTTGGTCCCTTGTGTGGATATACATGTACTCTCATATGTGTGCTATCTCCTCTAGTTTTAATCTTTTATGCTTTTTAACTGTTACGTATTCTGAATTGTCTTTGTATCCAAGTTTCCCCCAACCCCACAAAATAGGATGATCGTGAAAACTTATTGCATGTGGTACAACAACATCTAAGTACTTACCATTGCCTGTGCCTAGTGTAACAAAAGTGATATATTCTTTTGGTTTACTTTTAAATACTCTATAGTTTGCTACAAGTCCACAGAACTCTACTTGTCCTGGTTTACGCTGTTCTGTACATACAGGAATAAAGTTTTCACTACGCCATTTGCCAGAGTGCATTAGGTCTTGTACTTCACCGCCTTCGCCAATTGCAGGAACCGCTCCAGCAAGTTTTGCTTCTTGATAATAAACCCAGCGAGCATATGATCCTTTGCAATGCTTTAGTGCTGCTTTCCAAAAGTTTGTTTCGTTGTGTGCTTTTTCATATGCAAGAGCCCATATAAGTCTGCCTAAATTAATTGCATGTGCTCTACATAATCCAAATCCACTTAATTCACGTAGTGCTAGAAATACATCATTCTTCTTAGGATGATCTCCTACAAGTTGCATGAATTCGTAAATTTTTTCTTCGTTCTTTTTGGCAAATGCTCTACGCCACATGTCTGCTTCATATTGATTGCAACCTAGTATCTCAGATATAAGTTCAATGGCATCATCTTCAAATACTATAGTATCTTCAAATCCGTCCTTGCTCCAATCTTGAAAGAAACTTGCTTTTCGTCTACCTTGTGTAGCAACAGGACGTATTAATGCAGTTCCTAACACACAGTCTGCTCTTGACTTAGGTTGAATTGCTCTAAATAGTCTTTTCATAGCAGGTGATTCTGCCTGTGTTACTCCTAACACATTTCCGCTACATAATAGTTCTGATGTTAATTCATCTTCTTCAGGATAATCTAAAAGGTGTTTATCTGTTATTTCCCATAACTGCGATAGCCCTCTATTAGCAAGTATATCAATCTTAAAGTGTTCTAAATCTTCAATTTCATACTTGTCAAGAAGTATTTGATTTTCTCCGTTTATCAAACTCTTAGGTACTTTCCTATCAAAAATAAGAACACCTCCGCAGTGTTTAGATATGCAACGTTTCTTGCCAATAAGTTTATTTGCTAGACGTTCTGCATCATCTTTAAATTCTGGTACTACTTCTTCTAGTTTAAAGTTACGTTTAAGTTTACCTTCAGCACCAAAACGCTTTGCCGCTTCACGTTTTGCTGACTTTTCTTTGTATGTAACATAGTTTGATACCCTTGCACTTTGACCAGGCCATGTTCTAAATATTCGGTTCATAACTTCTTCCTGTTTCCAATGTGGGAAGTCTAAGTCAATATCTGGTAGGTCATCACGCTTTGGATTCATAAAACGTGATAATGGTATGCGTTCTTGTATTGGATCAACATCTGAAATGCCTAAAAGCCAACATAATAAACTGCTGCCTGCTGATCCTCTTGTAATGTGTGGGATGTCTTTTGTTAAGTCTAGTATTTCAACAACACGTAAAAAGTGTTTTGCAAATCCTAGTTTGGCTATAATCTCTAATTCTTCTGCAAGCCTATCTGCGTAATCTTGTGTTTCAGGTAGTTGCCTAACAAATTTACTGATGAGAATTTCTAATTCGTTATATCTAGTTTCCATATTCTGCCTCGCTCTTGTTTGCCTATTGCTATATATTTATGAAGAGTTATTTTAATGAAAGTAGAGTTTGGATTAATAAAATCAGAAAAATTTAAAAAACTACTTGACAAGATAAATAACATTGCATATAATAACATGTATGCATTAGGCATAAATGACATTTTTTTAAACAGGCAAATAAGGAGGCTACAAAATGGCATCATTAGCAGAAATCCGCGCAAAACTAGCGGAACAACAAAATCGCTCAACTGGTAATTCTACTGGTGGCGGAGACAACGCAATTTACCCACATTGGAATATGCAAGAAGGCAAAGAAGCCGTGGTAAGATTCTTACCCGACGGTAATGCTGACAACACATTCTTTTGGGTAGAACGTGCGATGATCAAATTACCTTTCGCAGGTGTTAAAGGCGAATCAGACAATCGTAACATAATTGTACAAGTTCCATGTGTTGAAATGTACAATGACGGTACTACTTGTCCAATCCTAAGTGAAGTACGTCCATGGTTTAAAGACAAAAGTCTTGAAGACATGGGTCGTAAGTATTGGAAAAAGCGTTCATACATTTTCCAAGGCTTTGTTAACGAAGATCCAATTGGTGAAGATTCTACTCCAGAAAATCCAATTAGACGTTTTATAATTGGTCCACAAATTTTCCAAATTATCAAGGGTGCATTAATGGATCCTGAATTGGAAGAGTTGCCAACAGATTATATGCGTGGCGTGGACTTTAGAATTAAGAAAACTTCTAAAGGCGGATATGCTGACTACTCAACATCACAATGGTCACGTAGAGAACGTGCTTTGGGTGATGAGGAAAAAGCAGCAGTTGACTCACACGGATTGTTTAACTTAAATGACTTCCTTCCTAAGAAGCCAGGTGAAGTTGAACTTAAAGTAATGAAAGAAATGTTTGAAGCATCAGTAGATGGCGAAGCATATGATATGGACAGATGGGGACAATACTTCCGTCCAGCAGGCATGAGTCAAGCAACTGGTGATCCAAACAAATCTGCAAGTGCTCCAGCGGCACCAGCAGCAGCAGAAACTGCTCCGGCAGCAACTCCTGCTCCTGCTCCAGAAGCAACTCCAGCACCAGCGGCTGAAGCGGCTCCTGCAGAAGGTGGCGACAGCTCAAACAGAGCTCAGGACATTTTAGCAATGATCCGTAATAGACAACAATAAAGAGTTTATGGGAGTTCCGGCAAAAACCTCCATCCGGTATCCAGCGAGGTCTCCCATTCTTTAACAAAGGAAAGGTAATTATGGCAAAAGCATTTGATATAACTAAATTTAGAAAAAGTCTAACAAAGAGCATAGACGGATTAGGTATTGGATTTAACGATCCTACTGATTGGGTTTCTACAGGAAACCTTGCTCTTAATTATTTGATTAGTGGTGATTTCCATAAAGGTGTACCGCTAGGCAAAGTAACTGTATTCGCAGGTGAAAGTGGTTCAGGTAAGTCATATTTTTGTTCTGCAAATATTGTAAAGGCAGCGCAAGAACAAGGTATCTTTGTAGTACTAGTTGACTCTGAGAATGCACTTGATGAATCATGGTTGCATGCATTAGGTGTTGACACAAGTGAAGATAAACTTCTCAAGTTAAACATGAGCATGATTGATGATGTTGCTAAAACAGTATCAGAATTTATGAAAGAATACAGAGATATGGCAGACGAAGAACGTCCTAAAGTGTTATTTGTAATTGACAGTTTGGGTATGTTGCTAACACCAACTGATGTTGATCAGTTTAATAAAGGTGATTTAAAAGGCGACATGGGTCGTAAGCCTAAAGCACTAACAGCACTTGTACGTAACACTGTAAACATGATAGGTAGTTACAACGTAGGTATGGTTTGTACTAATCATACATATGCATCGCAAGATATGTTTGACCCAGATGATAAGATATCAGGCGGACAAGGATTTATCTATGCATCAAGTATTGTTGTTGCAATGCGTAAATTGAAACTCAAAGAAGATGAAGATGGTAATAAAGTAACCGATGTGCGTGGTATTAGAGCTGCATGCAAAGTAATGAAAACACGTTACGCTAAACCGTTTGAAAGTGTACAAGTTAAGATTCCATATGAAACTGGTATGGATCCTTACAGTGGATTAGTTGACTTATTTGAAGCGAAAGGTTTGCTGAAGAAAGAAGGTAACAGACTTAAATACACTGACCTCAACGGAGAAGCACATCTGGAATATAGAAAAGCATGGGTTGGCGAAAAACTTGATATGATAATTAAGGATATTGCTAACAAGCCAGACATTGCAGAAGAAGAAATTATTGAGGAGACAACTGAATCTGTGAACGGAGAGTAAGATATGGAAGCAAACATGATAGCAGATATTTGGAGTGTCTTAAGCGAGAAGATTGCAGAAAAAGACAAACAAGAGGCTGCTCAGGAATACGTTAATACATTACTAGACTATGATATTCCTGAATCAACTCTAGAAGGTATGATGGGTATAGATACATATCTTGATACTGCACTAGAGTACGTGCTTGATGACGAACAACAAATAACTGATGAAGAAGACGATTGGAATTAGTATGACAAATTGGTACGATAAAGTTTCTAAAGATGTTAACAATATTCCTGCGGCAATAGCATACTATGAAGCAGAATTATTACAGGCAAAAAAAGAAACAAATATTACCGGTCGTATTGAAAAGGCATCCTCTATCATGCCAGCACTTGTTGAAACCCGTTTCGGACAACTTCAAGAAATTGAGGCAATATTAGAATACTTAAACATCGAACTTCGTCGACTACGTGCATCACACTTTAGAAGATATGTTGAAAATTATCAACGTCAATTAAGTTCAAGAGACGCTGAGAAATTCGTAGACGGCGAAGCCGATGTTGTAGATTTTGAAAAGATTATCAATGAATTCGCACTATTGCGTAACAAATGGCTAGGAATAATCAAAGGACTAGACATAAAACAATGGCAATTATCCAACATAGTCAAACTGAGAACTGCCGGACTAGATGACGCAACTATCTAATCAGTAATAATAGCACTTAACTAAAATCCGATAAATACTGTCATGAGTCGTATTATGATAGAATGTCGTGGTGGTTTAGGCAATAGATTAGGCAGTTTAGTATCAGGATTGCAGGTTGCTAAACAATGCAATTTGACTCCTATGATAAATTGGACACGTCATAATACATGTGATTGTCCTTTTGAAGATTTATTTCAAACCAACATAGATGTTTTTAGTATACTTAATCATGATTTAGATTTATATACAACTGTATCACATCAAGGTGCTACAGATATAAAACATAACAAAAGAACAATTAGCAATATTTTAGAATCTAATAAACCAATATTCTATTTCAATGACGAGATACCTAAGTATCTTGACCCTACAATCACAACTAAAAATTTATTACAATTCAAACCAAAAAGACAAATTGTAGATAATGTAAAAAAATTTGTTCACGCTAATCAAATAGATAATAACACACAAGGTTTACATATTAGAAAAACTGATTTAGATTTAGTAAACGAAGATATTTGGATACCTATTGTAGAAAAGAATCCTAAACAAAAGTTTTTTGTTTGCAGTGATAGTAAACACGCTGAAGAAAAATTCGCTACATATTCTAATGTAGTAACAAAATCAAAGTCATCTTATGTTGAAAAGTTTATAGATGACAAGTGGAAAACTTCTTTTATTGATGCGGATGGAAATCAAGCAAGATACAATGTAAATAGATCTCGTGATAGTGTAGTGCAAGCTCTTGAAGATTTATTAATTCTTAGTCATACTAATATAGAAAGAACAAGTAGGCATAGTAGTTTTTTAAGATTTGCATTCTTTTATAAAAATTTGTTGAAAGAGATAATGGCATGACTGTAAGATTAACTTATTCACAAAACGGTGAAGATACATTTGTAAGAGAACTGTTCGAAAAAATTAACAAAAAAGTAGAATGGGTATGTGAGTTTGGAGCATGGGACGGAAAACATCTAAGTAATACTTTTACATTTATAGCAAATGACAATGCTAATGCTGTACTAATAGAAGGTGACAGCACAAAGTTTATTAAACTAGAAAAAAGAGCAAACACGCACACTAATATTACTGCAATTAACAAATTCATTGACACAAAAAATACTTTAGATAGTATATTGGCAGGTACTAAAATTCCGCAGAACTTTGATGTATTAAGTATAGACATAGACAGTAATGATTTGGATATATGGGAAAGTGTACAATCCTATGATCCAATTTGCGTAGTAATTGAAATCAATAATTTGATACCTCCAGGCGTATACAAAAGACATAAAGATTTTAGCAAAGAACAAAGAGAAAACAAAGGCGATACTTGGTTAAACAGTTTTTCTAGCACAATAGACGTAGGTTTAGCAAAAGGGTATACGCCTGTAAAGCATGTTGGGTGGAATTTGATATTCATAAAAAATGAGTATGCTGACCAGCTCGGATTAAATATAAGCACTTACGATAATCTTTTTAATTTTAGATGGATACGTCGAGAAGATAAAAGAAAAGCAAAAGAAGCCAAAAGACAACGCAAATTTAAAAAGGTACCAAATGATACAGCATGAGCTTACAGCAAGTCAAAAAGAAAAATATGATAGGCTTTTAGAACACTTCACTTCAAACAAAAACAAAATTTTAATTGAAGGTGGCACATCATTAGGTTGGGGTACTGCCACTGCAATTCAAGCAGGCTTTGAAAAAATTTATACAATAGAATTATTAAAAAATCTATTTGAAGATGCACAAAAAATGTTTTCTAATGAAATTAAAACAGGCAAAGTTATTGCAGTCAATGGTGATACACAAACTATGTTAGGTGAAATATTAAAAGAAGTAAATCAACCTGCAACTTTTTGGTTGGATGCTCATTTTGGTAAAAAGTATAAAGGAGAACAACCTAGATGTCCTCTACTTGCAGAACTAGATGTAATTAAGCAGCATGCTATCAAAACTCATACATTATTAATAGATGATATGAGATTATTTGGAAAAGCGGCACATGATTTCATAACAATTGATCAAGTAAAACAAAAAATTCTAGAAATTAACTCTAATTACAAAATATCTTTTTTAGATTCAAATGTTAAAAATGATATTCTATTAGCAAAAATATAAAAAGGAAAAATTATGAAGATACTAATTACAGGAAGCGAAGGTTCATTAATGCAAGCAATTATCCCTAAATTTTTAGAATGGGAACATGAAATTGTAGGTGTAGATAATTTGTATAGACATGGCGAAGTAAGTGAACTTGCTAATAAAGAATACACTTTGCACCAAATAGATTTAGCAGACAGAAGTAAAACTGAAGATCTTTGCAAAGGGTTTGATGTAGTGTTTCTTGCTGCTGCTAAAATTTACGGTGTTGGAGGCTTTAATCATTACTGTGGTGATATACTTGCAGATGATATTGCTATACAAGGAAATATATTTCAAAGTTGTGCAAAACATAAAGTTAAACATGTTGTGTATATTAGTTCAAGCATGGTATATGAAACATGCGTTCAAGATGTAAATGTTCCTGTAACAGAAGATATGACCGATACATGCGAAATGCCTAAGACAGAATACGGTGTTAGTAAAATGATAGGAGAACGAATGTGTGTAGCATTTAGTAAACAGTATGGAATAGATTACACTATTTGGCGTCCTTTTAATATTATTTCTCCTAACGAAGTAGGTATGAACGAACAAGGCTTTAGTCATGTATTTGCAGATTATATCAAAAACATTTTAATTGAAAAGAAAAATCCTTTACCTATTATTGGCGATGGAGAGCAAATTAGATGTTTCACCTGGATAGATGATGTAGCATCAATAATTGCTAACTTTAGTTTCAATAAAAAAGCAAAAGGACAAGCCTTTAATATTTGTAATGTAGAACCTATAACAATGAAAACACTAGCAAATAAAATTTATGAACATGCAGATGATAGAAAAAATGATTGGGAATTAAAGTTTGAAACAACTAAAAACTTTAAAAATGATGTGTTAGTTAGAATACCGTCAGTTCAAAAATTTACTGATACTTTTACAGAATGGCATTACAAACCAGTTGATGAAAGTATTAGTCTTTGCGTACAACATACAATGGATAATTCATAATGAAAATGTTAATTGCACTACTAGCCTTTATTACAGCGATAGTTGTATATACAGACACAAGCAGAGCCGGCGAATGGCAACCAAAACCAGTGATGTGCGGCCAACAAGAAGAAATATTTCCAATGATTGCTGAAAGTGATATGCAATTAGTATTTGAAGGCGAACTACTAGGAAAAGTAAGAGACCCGGACGAAGAAAACGGACTATCACCAACTCCAGCAATACTTCCATTTGCGTTATACACTAACTTTGACACAGGAAAATTTATGGTTTTAGAATATCATGCGGCGCCATACTACTCGTACTGCATAATTGCTTTTGGTGAGAACTTAAGAACACCAGACTATGGAGCACTAGAATGAAAATAGGCATAGTTGGATTAGGCATAATAGGTAGTGCAAACAAAGCAGGTTTCGAAGAAGTAGGCCATACTGTATTTGTACACGATATTAAATTAAACACAACTATCGATGTAGTATTAGATACAGAGATTGTTTTTGTTTGTGTGCCAACACCATCTGATGTAAATGGAAGATGTGATACTAACATAGTAGATAGTGTCATAGGCGAACTGATAGAAAAAAATTACAAAGGTGCAATTGCTGTAAGAAGCACAGTAATTCCTGGATTCACTATCAGTATGCAAAAGAAATATTCTAACAAGAAAATATGTTTTGTACCAGAATTTGTAAGAGAAAGATGTGCAGAATTTGACTTCTTACTTGAACACAAATTACTTGCAGTAGGTACAGATGACAAAGACGTATATGCGCTAGTTGAAAAAGCGCATGGTCTATTGCCTAGAAATAAAGTAATGATGCAGCCTGCTGAAGCAGAAATATTGAAATACTATCTCAATTTATATGCTGCAACAAGAGTAACTTTTGCAAATGTATTCTTTGAAGTATGTAAAAAGTTTGGAGCAGATTATAAGCAAGTCAAAGATGCATATGTAAAAACAGGCAGGTTAGGAGACATGTACTTAGATGTCCGCGATGATTTAAGAGGATATGGTGGCATGTGTTTGCCTAAAGATACAAGAGCGTTTAAAAAACTAATCGAAGATTTAGAATTAGATTTAGATTTTTTTGCTACAGTAGACAAAGATAATTCAAAATTTACTGCTACAGTTTTCGATGGAATGAGAGGTGAAGATTGAAAAAAATTGTTTTAGTAACAGGTGGGTTTGATCCGTTGCATGCTGGACATATTGAATATTTTAAAGCAGCTCGAGAACTAGGAGACGAACTAGTTGTTGGATTAAATTCTGATGAATGGCTTACACGGAAAAAGGGTAGACCGTTTATGGCATTTAAAGACAGATGCGCAATAATAGATTCGCTTGAGATTGTAGATAGAGTAATATCATTTAATGATGATGACGATACTGCCTGCGGAGCAATATTTAAACTACTGTCTACAACATCAAATTGCCAATATATATTTGCAAATGGCGGTGACAGGACAGATTTAACGACACCTGAATACAAAATTTACGGAGAGTCTTCTAATATAGAATTTGTGTACGGCGTCGGCGGCGAAAATAAAATGAATAGTAGCAGTTGGATACTAGATGAATGGAAAACTCAAAAGACAGAACGTGATTGGGGGTATTGGAGAGTTTTAGACGATAATCCTAATGCAGGATATAAAGTAAAAGAATTAGTAATTTATCCAGGTAAAAGTCTAAGCAATCAAAAACACTTTCAGAGATCTGAAGTTTGGAATATATTACAAGGTGTTGTAAAAATTAAAACTGAATGGGAAGAAAGAGTTGATGAAGTTCATTTAGTACCACATACCTTGCCATATGAAATTGGTAAAGGAGTATGGCATCACGCAAGCAATCCAGGAGATAGTAATGCTCATGTACTTGAAATACAATGGGGCGAACACTGTGTAGAAGAGGATATTATAAGACGTGAAGACTAATTGGATTTTTCTCAGTAAAGGCAATCAGGATCCTTATATAAACGATTTCGCTAGAGGTTGTGGGGTAACAACTGTAGATACCAACCTCTTTGATTATGATGCGTCTGATGATCCTATTGTGCTAAGAGGAATTCTA
>Ga0160423_10000077_pt1 | contig 63958 bp, 54 predicted proteins | sample CRUFie14St8metaG_FD_108191 | JGI IMG/M metagenome (GOLD analysis project Ga0160423, IMG submission 108191) | Marine microbial communities from the Costa Rica Dome - CRUD Field 142mm St8 metaG | ecosystem: Environmental > Aquatic > Marine > Oceanic > Photic zone | place: Costa Rica: the Eastern...
CGACCGGGTGCCGATGGCAAGATCATCATTCGAACCACCCACACGGTCGGCGAAGCCAATGGTGGGCTCCCGGGTGCTCATGCCTACAAAGGCTATGCGGGTGGCGCCTTCATGCTGGAGCTGGAATCGGGCGGCAGCCAGGCCTCCCAGCAAAACATGCAGATTGTGCGGCTTTTTCCCTTCCAGGGCTTGCCCGCTAATCCAGCTTCCAAGGTCGTCGTTTCCTTAGATCCGGGTGATGGGGTTCTGAACATGGATCGTGTGGAAATGTGGTTGGATGGCTCGAAGGTTGAAGCAAGTTTGCTCGAAAGCGATGGGTTGATTGAAATCATGCATGCTCCGGATTCGGCCTTTGAAAGTGGATCGGCTCATGAGGTTGAAGTGCGCTTCATCGATACTCTTACTCCTGAGCTTCCCTACCAAAGTGCTTGGTCTTTTACTACAGTGGATTACAGTGACTTACCCGTACTGAATGCCAACCAGACGGTGGATGCATCAGAAATTGAAAACCTGCGTTCCGGCTTTGGTGTCAGAACCGTAGCGACTGATCCCTTCAACGCCTCTGGCGCCAATTGGGCTCTGGAATCGTCAGAAGACCTATTTTTTATCTGGGATCAGCCCCATGAAAACTTGGCTGATCTGGATCAACTCAACGAAAAAGGCTACTTTGTTGAATCTGGGGGTATCAACTATCAACGTGACCAACTGGCCATTGGGAACCATGGTGATGAAAAGCCCTTTCCAGGGATTGCAGGAACCGCATCGCTGATTTTCATAGGGGAGGATCAACCTTCGATCAATTTTGGTTGTGAGATCGTCTCGATTCTGGAACTGGAAGAAGGTTACCATGATTTTTCCATTACCAGTTCACCGCAGCATCAGCTCTACCTTGGCTTAGGCCCTGATGCTTTCTTGCTCGAGCCTGATGAACTCATCAATCCAGGTAAGACCGATGATCAAGGCTGGCGATATCGCTTCTTGGTCCCAGAGCGTGGTTTCTACCCCTTTACCCTCCTGTATTTTGATGACCTTACCGGCAGCTCGACTCTCACCACCAGTGGTGGCAGTGCTTCCAGTCTGGAATGGGCAGTGAAATCTCCTCTGGGGACCACGCCCTTGATCAATGCTCCGGTGGCTGGAACGATTCGAGCCTATATCCCGAGTTTTGCTGCGGATAAACCACTGATAACCGCTATTGATTTAGACTCCATTTCTGCTCAATCCTTTCAATTCAACACTCAATCAGGGTCCACCTATTTTATTGAGGGCTCAACGGACTTGAAAAGCTGGGACGTGATTGCTGAGGTGAAAGCCACCGACAGTACGACAACCTACGAGGACCATCGCAAAATTTACCACGAAGCGTATTTTTATCGTGTTCGTCTGCCCTGAGGTTAGTATGGGCTGGAATGAATCAGGCCAATGTGACGTTATCAAAAATTGAATGGCCCGATGAATTCCCGGGTGCCATATGGTATGGCCAGGAAGAGTTGGAAGCGGCCACAAAGGTGATCCAGCGGCGTTCTCCGTTTCGCTATTACGGGCCAGATTGTCTCCACGAGACCAGGACATTTGAGCAAGAGTTTGGGCAGTGGTTGGGCTGCGCACCGGGTCAACTCCCCGAGGCTCAAGACGCGATCCATGTGACAGCGGTGAATTCGGGGACCGGTGCTCTTGAAATTGCGCTGGACGCCTTAGGAGTGGGGGTAGGCGATGAAGTGATCGTCCCTGGTTTCATGTGGATCTCTACCATCTCCTCAGTGATTCGTAGCCGAGCGATTCCGGTCCTGATCGATTCGGATGATACTTTAGGTCTTGATCCTGAATGCCTGGAGAAAACAATCACTTCTCGTACCAAAGTCGTGATCATCGTTCCCATGTTGGGTGGCGTACCCCGGATGGGCCAGATCATGGATGAGATGCGTCGCATCAATGCGCACCGACTCTCCTCTGGTCTGGGGCCGGTGCGTGTTCTGGAAGATGCCGCGCAGGCATTGGGTGCTTTTGCTCATGGGATTCCGGGATCGATCATTCCGCAAGGACCGGAAGGCTCCTACAAGGTCGGAACCTTTGGTGATGCGGGTACTTTCAGTCTACAAATTAACAAGAGTATTTCGTCGGGAGAAGGAGGCATGGTGGTGACGCGCGATCCCGAACTGCATCGTCGAATTGATGCACTGCATAATGCCGGTTATGCTCCGCATCCACAAACTCCCAAAGACTGGTATGGCGATGTGCCTTTGGGATGGGGACATGGCCGAAGGATGAGTGAGTTACAAGCTGCAGTCGCTCGCGTGCAGTTGCGTCGGCTGGATCAGATTCTGGATTCCATGCGATCAAGTCACGATCGCCTGGAATCCCATCTTCAATCTCTTGGACTCCAGACACGGGTGCGGGCTGATGCCTCTCAACCGGGTGATACGGGTTATTATTGCATCTTTCGTTTGCCCGAAAGTAGTGGAGATGAAGCCAAGAGGATTCAAACGGGTCGAGCGGTGGCGCAATGGCTGGCCGATTGGCAACTCAGGCCCTGGTTCCTGCATGATTTCGAAGTGCATGTCTATTACAATATTCAGCCATTGGTAGCCAAACTCCCGCTACCGGACGGAGGCCCCTGGGCCTATCCTGAAAATGCCTTTCATGATCAATATGGCTATGAACAAGGAACCCTGCCGCAATTGGATCAATGGCTGACCAGTTCTGTGGGAATCCATGTTCCAAGCAAACTGACCACCACTCAGGAATCGGCCATTCTGTCCACCTTGAATGAGATGTATGCCACTTTTTTTGCTTAGGCTAATGGCTAGTGGCTGTGTTTGAGGCTGTGCGTCTAGGCAGTGAAGTGCTAGTCTCATTTCTTAAACCCCGAGCGGCTTATGTCATATACCTATTCAGCAACCAACCTACAGATTCCCATGGCTTCGTTCTTTTCCCCTAGGTTAGGCAATCTTCTTTTGGTGGTATTTTTGTGGACTGCTCCCAGGCTTTCGGCCGATGGAGATTGGTCTTCCTGGCTGGGAAGCCGCATGGATTCGGTCTGGAGTTCAGAGGAGCGAGATTTGGACCTCAATGGGCGGCCATGGGTCCTGAGATGGTCTGCCGCCATTGGTAGTGGTTACGCGGGCCCCGCGTTGTCTGGTACTCATGTGGTGGTCATGGATTGGCAACCCAATCGGGTGGAGGATATCCCCAAAAATGTTTTTGAGCGGGGAAAGATACCTGGAAAAGAATCGATCCACTGTCTAGACGTGGTCACGGGGAAGGTTCGGTGGAGCCATGCCTATCGAGAAGAGTATACCATCAGTTATCCAGCGGGACCTCGCGCGACACCCCTGATGGTGGGAGACACTGTGATTGCCGTGGGAGCCGAGGGCCGATTGAGTGCGCTCGACTTGAGCGATGGAAATCTTCGATGGGAAAAAGATTTCACGGAAGATTTTGGTGCCGTGACCTCCACCTGGGGGCATGCGGCTCATCCTCTCCATCATGAGGGCCGTGTCATTTGTTTGGTGGGTGGTCAGGACGGAGCGGGTGTGGTGGCGATGGATATTCAAAGCGGTAAGGAAATTTGGCGAAGCCTTGAGTTTAAGCAAATGGGATACTGCTCTCCTTCGGTGATTCAATTTCAAGGGCGGGATCAAATCCTTGTTTGGAGCGGAGATGGGGTAACAGGTCTCGAACCTTCCAGCGGGCAAGTAGAGTGGACGTTTCCCTGGGAGCTTCGTTTTGCTCTTGCGGTTCCCACACCGCGACAAAAGGGGAACGATCTCTTTTTGACGTCCTTTTACAATGGAGCACTGATGCTGGATCTTGGGCAGTCCCCACCCCGTCCGCGGTGGAGGACGCAAAAAGTGAGCGAACGAGATACGACGCATCTCAATAGCATCATGGGCAGCCCATTCCTTCACCAGGGCCATATATATGGCATTTGCAGCTATGGCGAATTGCGCTGTCTTGAGTCGGCCTCCGGGCGTCGCATTTGGCAAACGTTGGAGGCAACCACGGGTGAGGGCAAACCGCAAGAACGATGGGCCAATGTATTTGTCATCAAAAATGGATCTGCCGATCGTTATCTTCTCTTCAATGAGTCGGGCGACCTCATCGATTGTCGCATGAACCCCGAGGGATACCGGGAACTGGGCCGGATGCACTTGATCGAACCTAATGGCAAAGATCTGAGGCGTCGCCCCATTGTCTGGTCACATCCTGCTTTCGGTGACTTGATCATCTGTGTTCGTAACGATGACAGTATTCGTTGCTTTGAATGGAATCAATGAATTCTAAAAGAAAAACCCATGGTAAGCATCAAGGGGCCTTTACCCTGATAGAGCTCCTGGTTGTGATCGCCATTATTGCTATTTTGGCTGGTATGTTGTTGCCTGCCTTAAGCCAGGCCAAGGCAAAGGCGCACACCACCTACTGCATGAGTAGTCAACGGCAGTTGCAGCTCTGCTGGACGCTTTATGCGGCTGATCACGAAGACCGCATGGTCGAAAATGCCCAGCTGAGTGGTGGGGGCTCACGCGGCGGTTGGAGCAGTCAAGGTCCTACCTGGCTGAATGGAAATGCATGGACCGATACGGATGATCGATTCATTCGTCAGGGTGCTCTTTTCAAATACAATCAGAGCTCGGGGATCTATCTCTGCCCTGCTGATAAATCAACGGTAAGAGATGAAGGACAAATCAGGCGCTCAAGGAGTGTTTCTATGAGTATGTACATGAATTTTAGATCCAACCCTCAGAGTGAGTATTACAAACACTGTTGGCATCGAGTGGGCGACATTCGATCTCCCTCACCTTCGGCGGCGTTCGTATTCATCGATGAACATGAAAAAAGCATTCAGCAAAGTGCTTTTGGATCCAATGCCGGCGGTTGGCAATTATTCGGGACCGGTCCATGGAGTTGGATCAGTTTTCCTGCCACGCGGCATCAACAGGGTACGGTTCTTTCCTTTGCTGATGGGCATGTTGAATCTTGGCGATGGGTAGAACCCAATACCCACCGTGCTGCCAAGGACGAAGGTTGGATTGTGCTCAAGTCAGGACAGGGCGCTGGCGATCGAGACCTGTCGCGCCTGTTTGGAGCGGTTCCTGAAAGGATCCCTATTCGCTGAAGTTCTGAGGTTCAACTTATAGCCCCGGCGGATGCTGATAATCGTAAGCGACGGCCTCGGGCCCGTGGATAGCCGCTTGTGGTAGAAATCGATGCATCAATTCCATCTTTTGTTCCTCAGTCAATTCAATGGTTGCTCGGAAGGCGATGTCTGCCCTTAATCCGTTGTCCTTTTCAGTAGTTCCGTCTCCCGGGGGTATGATCCCTGCCTGACGTTCCACTGAATCGCCCCCGGCACCCAGGTAAATATGCCCATTTTGACTGTTTTGATAGAGGGTGAAAAAAAGCGTTTCGTGATCAATGGTCCGGTAATCCTCTGAATAAGCTCGTGTCGTATCTGTTTGACCTGCTTGCTGGGGGCCTTCTTGGTTGACAAAGGTTTTTTGGCCTTCCAGAGGTTCGAGTTTCAGGAATCGATATTTGTCACCGGTGTAGGTATGCCAACCAGCTTCGATGGCACTTACTTTGTCTGTGGCGGCTTGCCCCTGATGTTCCATGACGTATTCCAGCAGGCCAGAACCTTTGCTGGTGGTATTCATGTAGCACCACCAGAGATGATTTCCACTGGAAGTGTAGAGGTCAAACCCGTGCGATTTTTCTCCGATAAAGTATAACTCTCCTGTGTCGAGGTGAAGTTGCACCTCCCGAAATGTGTCTGAAGCGACTCGGGTACTCAACACCACTCCAGAAGGAAGGGTTTGAAATGTTTCCTGAGATTTGAAAAACAGACGGTTTTCTGTGGGCGACACCTCCAGCGTGCGACTGCGGTAATGATAGGGGACGACCGTCCAATCGTGCAGATTGCTTGATTGAGCCAAAATATGTTGTGAGGGGATCTCCAATAGCAGACCATTGTCTGCATGTGACAGTCTCAGTGATTCTTCTGGCTGAGTTGGAGCGATAAGGTTGGCAAGGTAAGACTCAACAAGTATGCGGTCTTCATTTCCAAGAGCGACATTAAAAATAAGGAGTTCACGCATGGAACCTACAAAGTCGTAGCCACTGCCACTGTAGGCACCGACAACCAAACTGGTGTCCGCTGAGATAGAATAGGTCGGATCACCCTGTATGTTGAGGTTGATTCCATTGGCATAAAACTGATGGGAAGAGCCATTCACCACCGTGCTCCAGACCGTGGGAATGCCATCAAAGCCCTGGATGGAGTCCCCTTTGTAAGTCGTACCATTGTATTGCTCCACAATATAGGTATCTCCGGAATCATCCCGTTGGTGGGAGGTGTGATTGGGACCGATGTTATAAGCATAGGTTCCGGAAGAGGCAAAGGGTGCCTCCTCCGCGTAGTGACCCAGCCAAAAAACGGTCATGGATGTGGTGGCTTCATGGGATAGGCTGCCGCTCAAATAGCGTCCATCTGCGCCGACCTCAGAGTCATCGAAAAGAATAGATTGGTTCGCTGAATCGTAGCTGATCCAGTCCGGCTTGCCCTGGCCTCGTGCCGTGGATCGTAGTTTCATCTCGGGAAGGAGGCTTCCTTTTGCATCCATGGGTGTCCAGCTGAGGACGACATCCTCCTCCGTTTCCAGACCTGCCTCCGTGCTGTAATGAGCCACGAGCTTGCCGAGTACTTCCTCTGAGAGATTGGGTATTTTTTCGAAAATGCCCTGCGCTGAGGCTTTGAAAGAAGGCATCATCAACAAGAGTGATAAACCAAAGGAAGTCGTGAGAGTCAGTGAATTCGTAATCATTGTATCAGAGATAAAGGGGTTCTTCTGGCACCGAGTATCGGTTGAGGTATGGTTTTGCTCTCATGACGAGCAGGGAAGGCGGGATATTTCCCCATAATACATGTTGTAGCTTGATTACCAAGCTGTTTTTGCCCTGTTCCGAGAATAAAAGATGCATGTTTTTCACCTGGGCCTTCCCCACACTCTAAGTCATGCCACATACTTACTGGGACATCAAAGAAGGACTCCTTCATCGACTTTTTGTTTTCTTGGTTCTGATGGCCGCGATTTTTTTCTGTGCTGGGTGCGGTTCTATTTCGTCGTCCGAGAGTCATGATTTGAAACAAACGCTAAGAATTGCCATTGAAAGTTTTCAGGGGGAGGTCGGTGTTTATGTGAGAAAACTTAATGGTATTTGTGAAGTGGCCATAGGTGCTGATGAACTCTATCCAACAGCATCATTGATCAAAGTTCCCATTGTCATGGCACTGTTGGACAAAGTGGAAGTGGGCCAGTTGGATTGGAATCGTCCGATCGTTTACTGCGCTTCACAGCGATCCACCGTAGGCGAGGACCTCATGGCCAAATTCAAGGATGGTAGTGAAATCAGTCTGGATAAGCTGATTTTTCTCACCCAAAGCTTTTCCGATAACACCGCTGCTCGCCTGGCCCAAGATTTGGCAGTTAGAGGGGCTGCCATTAATCGGTGGCTTGCCTCCAACCAATGGCTTCACACGAGGGTCAATGCTCGCGTTGATGGACGATCTCCGTTTTATGATCAATATGGTTGGGGCCAGACCACCCCCCGAGAAATGGCGGAAATGTTCATCGCCCTGCGACAGCGACGTGCGATCAGTCCCTATGCTGACGAATATCTTGATCGCATGCTGGGAAAGGCCTACTGGGATGATGAGACCCTAAGTGCCATCCCCAGTGATGTTCACGTCATCAGCAAACAGGGAGCGATCAATGCGTCGCGATCAGAAGTGCTTCTGGTTTCAGCCCCGAGTGGACCCTACGTCTTATGTGTCATCACTCAAAATCAAACCGATCAGTCCTGGGGCGATGATAACGAGGGGTTTCAATTACTTCGTCAACTCAGCTGACTGGTATGGAATGCACTGGAGCCTGGCCGACCTTATGAGTCGTCTTTGGAGGGTCCAGTCTAGCCCAAGCCCCATGAGTCCATCAGCAAGTGATTCATCGGATCATTCATCATTGCCACCGAGAAAGTTTCGTAACGTCTTTTCGGTTAAAAACGATCCCGCATTGTGGCCTTTGTCAGGGATCTTGATATGGATGATGTCTCCATTTAGATAACGAAAAAGTTTCATAGATGCATTGGCATCCATCGATTCCTGCGGAGAATTTCCTTCAAACCCCATGCATTGAGCCCACAAAAAAGTCGAGGTCTCAGCAGGTAGGAATGCCAGTCGCCCACCCTTGGATGGAATGCGGCTTGAGGGGCCACCATCGTAGGGGACAAGACGGTCCATTTCGCCAGAAACGTTCATCAGGCGACGGCCTCTTAGAGGTTGTGCCGCTTCGGTATAGCCATTTTTTGGTCCCTTTTTTCGAAAGAAAGCTCCATCATGTTGGAATTGATTCAATGGACTGACGAGAGTGACCAGGTTCTTTATTTGAGGCATTCGGCTTTCAATGGCCAATTGGTTCACCATGGCGGCCCCGTTTGATGAGCCGATGACAGTGACATGGGTTTTTGCCACGTTGTCATACTGAAGAAGTCTTTGAATGATGGACTCGATAAAAGCCAAGTCATCCGCCTTGGAAGCCTCTGATACGATGTTCCAACTTTTGGCATAACCTTCAGGAAAGACACAGGCGTAATGTTCTAGAAAATGGGGGAATTGCCTGAAGAATTGTTTCTTCGCTCCCAGAGGAGTGCCTCCATTCCCATGTAAGAAGAGGATTAATTTCAAGGGCTTACTCTGAGCCTTTTCCGGCATGAAGACATGGTATGGGCGTGGATAATCGGTTTCTTGCGCCCAACTTTGACTGATGAAAGCAACTTTCGAGCTCAGGTTCTCTGCTCGCTGGACGCCCAAAGTTCCGACGCAGAACAAACACCCCAAGAGTACGCCCTTGACCTGATGCCGGCCACTGAGACTCACCATGCTTTCCATGCGAGCAAGGTGTCTGTTTTCAATGCCTCTGTCCAGTCACTTAGTCGTTTACCCATCTGTGGGCGTCATCACCCAAAGATCTGGCCTCCCGACGTTGCAGTGGACGGAGCGCGAGAGCAATCCCCCACTGAACCAAGAAAGGTAAAGCATCGTTCTGGCGATGTGCCATGGAGCCCAGCGATATCGTCTGGCTTTTTCAGCCCGATTCAAGGTCGAGGGCGTGGGGTGAAAAATTTTCTCTACCCAGGGTTTTCTCGCATGTTCACCATCCACTTGGGCATGGACTTTCACGATCCATGGATCCAACAGGCGGTTGAACTGCGGCTGGGATCGCATGACATGATCCAAGTGATGCGTCGCTCTTTGGGACCACGAAGGAAGGATCAAAAGGCCTATGAAATGCCACAAAGTGCTGATGCAAATGAAATCCAATGTACTGACCATGCCTTTTTGTGGAAAACCAGACAGGAAGGCCGCAATGAGAAAAGCAATGAGATTCCATGCAATGGCTCCGGTCATCCCTTGATAGCGAAGCCCCTCATCATGGATTTGTGTTCTGCGCTCTATGAGTGTCTTCCAACCATCGGCTCCCAAGGCAGCTCTCCAGCTGGCTGGTAAGACAAATCGCTCTTTGCCAGGGAGGCCCACGATTCCGCCACTGAAAGCAGGATCCTGGCAATGCACCTCTAAGGTGGGTCGTCGTTTTCTTAAAAGGTCATGGGGTTTCTCTTGGTGAAATGATCCGATGCATTGAGCCAGCGGCCATTGAAAAGCGAATGCCGCAACCATGATTAAGGACATGGTCAAGAGGGCGCCCGATAATCCACCGAGCGTGCCTGCTTGATGCAGGAGCAGTATGGCAGCAAACCACACCATTCCGTGCAATAGGACTGCCTTGACATATTTCCAAGAGGACAGTCCGTAACTCATTTGGTATTCTTGTGGCAATCGTGTCCCGCCGAGCCAATCGAGGGGCAACATGACGATGCCATAAAGGAGAAGGATGGCGACCAAAGCGCTTATTTCAGGCAACCCTTGCTCTTGGAGGGCAGACACGAGTCGAGCATTGTATCCCGCTAACCATCCGAGTGCGGCCAGGCAAACGACCAATCCTACTGAGGTGATACCCAGCCAAAGGCGTTTTTGCGGATAGGTCCATGGGGTCGGCGAGTTTTGTGCTTCTTTCGCGATGGATGTCTTCAGAACTCGAGAGTCTGTGCTCATAGAGCACCAGTTCCATCCATTTGAATTCTGTCAACGAAAGATCCGTGAGAGACATTGTGATGCAACGATAGGATGGGTTAAGGCCGAACGACTTGATGTTTAAGCTTAACATGGCAAGATGGTGCATGTCTCTGCGTCAAATTATTTTCCTGGCAGTCTTTTGCGCCGAAGTAGCCTACGGGTCTGATTCCAACTCATGGCAGCAATTCCGAGGGAACCATGGAAATGGAACGATTTCATCCAATGAACTACCCACCACTTGGTCAGCGACGGAAAACCTGCTTTGGGCGCAAGAATTGGTCGGCAGGGGTTGGTCGTCTCCAGTGATTGCAGATGGAAAAATATGGGTGACTGCTGCATCTCATGCGAAGCAAAAGCGTCCCAAGAATTTTCAGGACGGTGCCCGCTCGATGGGTTCCTTTCGTCAGGAAGCAGCGAAGGTCAAAGACGTCGCTTTTCATGTGTATTGCCTCTCGCTTGAAGCGGGCAATCTGCTTTGGAAGTCAACCCCCTACACTGGAAAGCCCGCTTTTGGTATCCACCCTTCCAATACTTATGCAACCGAGTCGCCTGTGACCGATGGACGGCATGTCTACGCTTATTTTGCAGCAGCTGGTTTGCTGAGTTGCCTTGATCTGAATGGAAACAAAGTCTGGGAGCATTCAACTGGTCGTTTTTCCTTCGGTAACGGCTTTGGTAGTGGGAGTGGCCTTGCCATCCATCAAGGCAAGCTCTATCTGCAATGCGACAACGATGAGAGCAGCTATGTTTCTGCCATAGATGCTCAATCGGGTGCCGTTCTTTGGAAAAAGGATCGGTCATCGCGAACCAGTTGGAGCACTCCGTTGATATGGTCTCACATCGAAGCTCCGGTACTTGTGGTGGCAGGAAGCGACCAGATCACTGGCTATCATCCTGATTCGGGCGACATTCAATGGAAACTTACAGGATTTGGGGGGTCTTTTTCGGGTTCTCCTGCCTGGGACGATCGCCAATTGTATTTTGGCAATAGCGGTCCTCGCAGCACAGGGCCCTTAATGGCTATCGACTTTCAAGCGAAAGGAGAGGGTGTCTACACACGCAACCAATCCGATGCATGGGTGGCTTGGTCGACCTCCGGAGCGGGTCCGGGCCTTGCGTCGCCGGTGGCTTACGAAGGTTATCTGTATATCCTTAATGGAAGTGTCCTGAAATGTTATGAAAGCAAAACAGGTCAGCGCGTCTATGAGGAGCGTCTGCCAGGAGCCGGTCGTTTTGCCGCTTCACTCGTCATGGCGGGGGATCATCTGTATGCGCTGGATGAAAATGGCAAAACATTCGTGATTCAAGCTGGGCCCGAATTTGAAATTAAGGCGACCAATGAATTGCAGGATTTGTTCTGGTCGACTCCCTCCATGACCGCTTGCCATCTTTTGCTGCGGGGTGCTGATCGATTGTATTGCCTTTCCAAAACACCCCGATGATTCGAACCTTCACTGCCGTTCGTGAATCAAGGATAGTCTTTGCGTATCTCAATCCAACGTTGATGCGTTCTCCCGTAATGGAGTATTCTTATTCCTGAACTCGTAACGATTGCCTACAGGCATGAACACGCACAGCAAATTCATTGGGTATCTTTTGTGGATCGTGGGCTTTACTGGAGCCCATCGCTTTTATTTTGGAAAACCTCTGACGGGAACCCTGTGGTTCTGCACTGGCGGCTTCTTTCTTGTTGGTTGGTTGATCGACTTGTTTTTGATTCCAGGCATGGATCGGCGGGCTGATAGTCGTTATGCAGCGGGTAGCATCGATTATTCCATCGGGTGGCTTCTCTTGACCTTTCTTGGTTTCCTGGGAGCCCATCGATTCTACATGGGTAAGTGGATCAGTGCTTTGGTCTACCTCCTTATTTCTGGATTGGCCGTTTTGATGCCGCCCCTTGTCGTGCTGGTTGCCTTGGCATATGTGATCGATCTATACACCCTCAACGGTCAAATGGATGCCCTCAACCGCAGGGTTTGAGTTTTTATACAATCGCAAGACAGATCCTTGTTTCAGTAAGCTTTTTGAAGTGTTTCCTGCTACAGAGTCACCGTGCGAACTTGATCCAAGCGACTTGTCGCCGCGTCCAGGAAATGGCAAAATCGTCTAATGATCCTTAATGATTCCTTCCTGCGCTTGAATCCTGTGATGGGTATGCTTCTGACCTGGACGGTCGGAGTCCATCTTTGGGGGGAGGCTCCTCAGCCCATGCAAGACTCCTGGACTCTGGATCCGATGAAGGACTGGTCGATTTGGATGTCTGACCCTACGGATCCTGCGCAGGCCCATGCTGCCGAAGAATGGCAACAATTCTTCAAGGAGGCGACTGGACTGTCACTGACCATGGATCAATCTTCATCCCGTGAATCCCATGCGCTCTGGATCTCGGATGATCCAGGCCTTTCACCCCAGACCCTTTCCAACCCAAATCAAAATGAGCCTCTTGGTGCGGAAGATTATCACTGGATGGCCCACCAAAGGGGGCTTTTCATTCAAGGGGGAGGGCCTCGAGGGTTGATCTATGGCGTTTATGACTGGCTGGAGGTGGTTTTGGGGGTGCGATTTCTGACCCCTGATCATACGCATGTTCCTGCCTGGGAATCCCACAAACGTTTTCATCCTGACTCCAGACTTTACCGCCCTCCACTTCGTTTCCGATGGAGCTACTTTGGAGAAATATCCGAAGATCCTCTCTTTGCCACTCGCATGCGTAACAATACCGTACAGAATGAGCCGCGCTACGGAGGCAAGACGTCCATCGGATTGATAAATCACACTTTTGGGCAGCAAATCCCATGGAAGGAATACGGGTCTCAGCATCCAGAATACTACAATGAAATAGAGGGTCAGCGGCCCCGCGATATCTGGAATGACCAATACGATCCTGGTGTTCAACCATGCGTGACCCATCCCGAGGTGCGCCGTATCATCAGTGAAAAAGTTATGCGGCAATTGGAGGAGCAGCCCTTGCCAGGGAATATTTCGGTGTCTCAGAATGACAATGAGCAGTATTGCCGCTGTCCATCCTGCCGAAAAGTCGATCACCAGGAGGGTACACCCATGGGTTCCTTGCTAGGTTTGGTCAACCATGTGGCAGCAGAGGTTGAGACGAAATTCCCGGACGTGTTGGTAGGAACCCTTGCCTATGCCTATTCTCGTCGCCCACCTCAAAATCTTCAGCCTCGCTCCAATGTCCAGATCCAACTCGCGAGCATTGAATGCTGTCAAAAGCATGCCATGATCGATACCCGTTGTCCTTTGAACGCCTCCTTCCGTGATGATATTCGCGATTGGGGTCGTATCAGTGATCATGTGTATGTTTGGACCTATGTCACCAATTTCCATGATTACCTGATCCCATGCCCCAATTTGCAGATTCTCGGAGAGAACATCCGTTTTCTGGTACAAAATGGGGTTAAGGGTCTTTTCATGCAAGGACCTGCAGCTGGGTCGGAAATGGGAGGTCTGAAAAATTACGTCATCAGCCGTATGATTTGGGACCCCTCACTGGATGCGCAGCACCTGATTCAGGAATTTCTGTGTCTCCACTACGCCGACTCGGCCTCTTTCATTCAAGCCTACTTGGCCTTGGTGGAAGCTTCCGCCCTTTCCTATGAAGGCCATCGCAACTGTTTTGGAAATGCGGCAGATCACGGTCTGGGTCCTTTGGTAGGTGCTGCCGGATTGAAGTTGTTTGAGCGGGCCATGGCCCTGGCACCCAACGGAACCATTGAAAACCGCGTGGAAAAGGCATCGATTTCGGCGCATGCCCTGATGGTGGAGTCGGTGTTGGGTCCGGCTTTTCAAAAAGTGCGGAGTCGGAAAAAAACCCGGGATCAAACACCTTTTGAATTGGACTCAGCTCTCAAGGAAGCTGCGCGACCTTACTTGAGCGCATTCCTTCATCTATGTCGCAAGCATGCGATCCCCCGAGTGGGTGAATGGGCGTCACTGGAAGAAGTCGTGGAAGTCCTCAAGGAAGGGTATGGCCTGAAACCCACTGAAACGTTTTAAAAACGATCGAACCCTCCATGGTCGTGGCTGGGAATAGGCTCGTCATGCCGAGGCGAAAGACCGCAACCGTTCTCGTCCATGGAAATATCAAGCTCACAGGGTCCCTACTTGCGCACTGAAGCGTGACGAGAAAGGTAGATCATGTCCGGGTTATTGGGTGAACGCACGTTGAGTTTCATGGTCTCATTGTTCCATGAAGGGGTGGTTCTGGAGTCGAGCCAACGATGCATTTCGACGTGTCCATCAGCAAAGCTCAGGGCACCAGATCCGTTGTGATTGCTTGCCGGGTAATCAATGATACGGATGCGCTCTCCGTCCAGACCATCGTTCATCGCAACGGCCAGATCGCCGTAGTTGATGCTGTCAGGATGCTCATTGATGAACACATAGGCATTGGCGTGCCCCATGCGGTTGATGTCACTCATTTTCCGAAAAACCATGTAAGTGGCGCCGGTGAGATGACCCAGCCAGTCATCGCGTGAATTCATGGCCTGACTGAGGGATACGCTCCGGACACGCTGCTTTCTCTGGCCGTTGCCCGCTACGTAGCTTTTGTCGGCGGGGCATCGATAAATACCGACCGCACTTGTGTAGTTCCACAACTTGGCGTATTCGGGATCCCTTAAATTGGCCCAGTCCGTGTTGTGCGTATTGGATGGATTGTAGTCCATCCGGCCACGCACCCAACCTGCCCCCTCTGCCGTCAAGTCATTCCAAACCAAACGGTCCTCATAATCGTCGGCATAGAGGATCCAACCCAGAGTCAGTTGCTTCTGGTTGTTGACACATTGGATGTGCTGGGCCTTTGACTTCGCTTTGGATAGAGCTGGCAGGAGCATGCCTGCCAATATGGCGATGATGGCAATCACCACCAAAAGCTCGATCAAAGTAAACCCGTTTTGAGTCGGTTGTCTAGAAGCTGAAAAATCCATGGGTCGTCAGGACGAAGTATATGGCTGAACCTGTGGGCTAGCGCTCATTTAATTCATCAATTTTTTTTAATCTGGGCCTCGAAAAAGCTGCCCACGCAGTTGGCGATGCGATCGTTGAGTTGCATTGTCCTTTGCGCACCAGATCTACTTCGTGAAGTCATACATCCTGAGTGACTTTCTTAGGTTTGCCTACTTCACCATGAAGTGATAGAGGGATAACCAGCGGGCATGCTAGGCCGCCAATTAAGAGCCATTGATGGGGAATCATGGTTGATCTTTTCCAGTTCATGCCAGAAGGTCAAGTGTCAAACTTCATAGAACGGACAAGCAGACTTTAATGCGGTTCATACGACCCTTGAAAAACTCGGCCAACCGAGCCTCAATGAAATGCTCATCCGCAATCATGGTGTGCACGAGCCCTGCTGGGGAGTGAAACTGAGCGACATGAAGCCCATAGTGCGCAAATTTAAACACCGGCAGGATTTGGCATGGGCTCTCTACGATACGGGTAATTATGATGCGATGATCCTTGCGGCCATGATTGCCGATCCTATGGGCTTCAAAAGGCAGGATCTGACGCGTTGGTTGGAACGTGCGAGGGGAGGATCCCTTGTGGGTCACACCACTCCGCGCCTCTTGGCTCTGGGGTCTCATGCCTGCATTTTGGGGCCACGATGGATTGAATTGAAAAACGCTAGAAAGCGATCTGCCGGCTGGGTGGTCCTGGGTATGCTTGCCTTGTCCCGATCTGATGACACACTCGACATGCAGCGTCTGCGTTCCTGGATGCAACGGGTGGGGCATCCATCCACGATGAATGCCATGAAGTTCAATATGCGATGAACGGCTTTCTGATACAATTTGGCTGCGGCATTGGGTTCCTTCATCAGAAAGCCAAAGAGGTGGCGAAGCGAGTGGGCCAACTGGACTTGGATCTGAGCAACAATGCCTGTCATTGCCCTGAAGCCCTTGACCATCTTGAGCGGTCTGCGTAGAGGGGGGTGATTGGCAAAAAGCGAACCCTATGAGTCCAACCATCATTCATTACCTTCAGATGCTGACGTCTTCCGATCTGAGGCCCAGGGTCAGTCAGGATCCTCACTTCCAGGTGTGGGAACTCAAGCAACCTCAGTGGCAAATGAATCAATGTCTTTATCAATGGGTCGGGAGTTCATGGCACTGGCGAGAAAAACTTCCTTGGCAAGAGGACCAATGGAAAGCTTATGTATTGGATCCAACCTTGAGGACATTTGTGTCTTACCATCAGGGCCATGTTGCCGGGTTTTACGAACTCAAGCACCACGACAGCCTGGGAGTTGAAATTGCCATATTCGGATTGATCCCTTCCTATCAGGGCCGTGGATTCGGAGGAGCCTTATTGACCCATGCCTTGGAGCAGGCATGGAGTTGGAATGCGAACCGGGTCTGGGTGCATACCTGTGATCTCGATCACCCTCATGCCCTGGGAAACTACGAGGCAAGAGGCATGGAATGTTATCGCCAGGAAAGACCTTCACCCAAGAAAAATTAAGAGAAAACCTCTCAACGATCTTTGGTGGAAGACGCTTCTTCTTCCCCATTCTTATTGGACTCAACGGATGAGGTCATGGCATGAGAAAAAGCATCATAGATTTTTTTGAGTTCCGGGTTTTTCTCAATCAAACCCAAGGTCATCATGGAGCGTTCGTAATCTGGATCGGGTTCGGCACTGACATCCATCCGATAGTCCTTGTTTTGATTGGGGTCCACCAATTCGATGAGATAGACAAAGACCTTTTGACCGTCGACTTCGGCCTGAGCCCGTTCGATGCGGCTGAAAACCGCCGCATCCAAATCGAAGGTTTCGGATCCGTTCTTTTTGGATGTTTCTCCGAAAAGTCGTGATGCCCAGATTTCGAGGGCTTCTTGATCCAATGATCCCATTCCCTCTAGCTGCCGAGCCAATTTGTCCAGCGAAGCTTCCGCTTCTTCAGGATTGCTTTGATCCACCATCGTCTGGAACTCACCGCGAAGGCTGTTCGCATCGGTATTTTCGGGATCTATGTTTTGCTGGATGGCGGCAGCGGATCGCGTTTTCCAGATGACTTCCAGCAGAGGCCAGGTCGCCTTGAGTAAAGGAATGGCCAGGAGCAAAGCCAGGAGGTTGATCCCCCAGAAAAGGATCCGCCTTCGACGCTTTCGAACTGAATCGCCTCGGAGCTCTGGTGGCTTGGTGGATGTGCTCATGAGAGGGGAACTTTTTCCTCGGGCTGCTTTTTTCGTCAAGATAAGCATGGTCAGCTCAGGGCTTCGCCGGCTTCATGGTTCCAGCCAGCAACCTTTCCACTGATTGCCTTCCTCAGACCAATGATAGCACGCTCGAGTATGTCCCTCAAAACCCAATTCTAGCCATTCCATGTAAGTGAGGATGAACTCGATCACGCAAAAGTTGGCGCGGCCTGACTCACTGGCTTCAAGCGTAGGCTTCCGATCTATCCATTCAGTCGGCAGGTTGGGAGAGGGTGCCTTTGCCAGTGACCCCGGTGCTCTGGGCGCCATATAACACCGGCGTCCTAAGACCCAGAGATGTTCCCACAATTGATCCGCTATTGCATCGTTCTCGTGCAATACGACCATCCCTTCGGCTCGAATTTGGGTTTTTTCAGCTGGATGATAAAAAAGAGCGCTCACGCGTGGATCCCTTTTGAGCTCCTGGATCTTGGTCGACCGGAGGTCGCTGTGAAACCGGATGCATCGCCGCTGTTTTTCGAAGGCACGCAGTACGACCGTGCGCGTGGCAGGAGAGCCTTGAAGGCTCAAGCTGGAAAAGGCAAAGGTATGCAATGCGTCGTTTCGGTCCCGAGCACCTCGTTCAAGGTCGCTCATCATTCGATCCCAGACTTCCTGTAAAGGTGCTTCCATGAGGATCATCATGGTCAAGCCTAGCTCAAGCATCAAGAAAGTGTGGCTTTGAGGAATCTCTGGATCTTCTTGGGGATTGTTTGGTTCGATGGAACTCCTTAACATCGCCCTGTGGGCATACCCATTCATTTTCATCCCTCAGCCTACCCGGAGAGGTTGAGGCAGGACTGGCTTGAATCCCATCAAAGGCGAGTGGTTCCAGCCCATTGCCTTTACGAATCCACCGGGCAAGCCCAAAGGTGGTTGGCTTATGCTCGGGCATGGGCCCCCATCCATCGCGGTCGGAATTATCAACAGTTGTACGAGCGGGCCTGCTGTCTGGCTTGGCAAACCATTGGAAACTCCCCTTTTGACTATCTTGGATATGGTTGTGGTGATGGCCTCAAGGATGCCAACTTTTTTGGCTTGATGCCTTCAACGGGTCAGCTCGAAACCCTTCGCCTGATGGATATAAGCTCCTCATTACTGATCGAGGCGTATCAGCGTTTGCAGTCACTCAAACCCGAGGCTTGGGTGGTCAATTTGGATTCGATGTCCGATGTGCTCTTTCAACGATCAGAGACGCCGCAGCGCCCTCTTTTGTTGTCGTGTCTGGGCATGTTGCCCACCTTGGGCCATCGTCATCTTTTACCCTTTTTGATAGGTCAGCTGCGGCCAGGAGATCTCCTATTGCTTTCAGCTAACTTGAGCCCGAGTTCGAACCCCACTGGCCGCCAGCATATCCTGACTCAGTATGACAACCAATCAGCCATGCAATGGTATGCGGGTTATTTGATCGAACTGGGTTTGCCAAGAGATGGGTTTTTCTGTCGGGCGACCACTCAGGACCTGGAGGGAGTTGAGGGTGGATTCCGTATTCAAGTCATGGCGCATCTGAAAAAGGAACTTTCACTCTCCTTGAGTGGGACTCGCATCGACTGGGCGGTGGACGACTCGGTGAATCTCTTTCGTTCCGAACGATGGACTTCAAACGGTTTACGCATGCTGTTTCAGACCCATGGATTGCAATGCCTTGAGTCACTGGAGAGCGAGGATCAGGAAGAGGGGCTTTATCTTTTGCAAGTGGCTGATGGCTAGCTTTTCTCCGCATCCTTTTGAACTTGACCCCTTGGCACCGACTCTCTGCAATGCCATTGCCGCGGCGACGGGAAAACGCACCCGCAGTCTCTCCATCGCAGATCATGATCTGTTTTAAGCTTAGCTATGCTGGAGTTCTGGCGCCAGGTCGATCGGTCTCTACAAAGCGCAAAGCACTGCGTGCTTGCGTTGGTGAGGCATACCTCTGGATCGACTCCCCGAAAAAAAGGGGCTCAAGTGGTCATTAGTGAGGATCATGCCATGGGCACCATTGGTGGGGGTATCGGGGAGCGACAATTGATCCATGTCTGTCAATCTCTCCTCAATTCGGGCAGCAGCCATCAACCCCTTCAGGTGGCACTTACTTGTTCGCCCAATCCGCGGCCTGGCACGCGCAGAGAAAACCGGTGACCTGGGGCCTGAGCGCCGAGAGGTTTCCTTTCCTGTCCAAGGAATCCTCTGTCACTGGGTTGATCTATACAACGCCGCCGACCCTGCTTCTTTTTGGAGGGGGTCACTGTGGTCGAGCGCTGGCTCGAATCACACCCACCATGGATTGGCACTTGGTCGTGATTGATGACGTGGAGGCCTGCCGAGAGGCATCGAATTATCCGCACGGCACCGGTTTTGCGAGAGATTGTTCGTAACTGGGGCAGCTCTCTGATCCAATCATGGCCATTCTGCTCGCCCGGCACTTCAAGCAGGATGTGGCTCCTGAGCTATCTCAGTAAGCAGTCCATGCATCGGTGGGCATGGACATTGGGGTTGAGACACCCGAGGAAATTGCCATCAGCATCCTGGCGTAGATCATTGCACACCGACATCATACATCATGAATACATTGGTTTTGGGTGCAGGACGATCTCAGCGGATGGGAACCGACAAGCGTTTGCTCACCGGGACTCCGGAGCATTGTGTTATTGAGCAAACCCTTTATCAGATTGGGGCGAGCCAATTCTTTAAAAGCATTTTCATGGTAAACCGTTCTGAGGTAACCGAATTACATCGCAAGGTGAGCGCAGCTTCACTCCCATGTTGCCCCAAGCTACTTTTCAACGATGATGCCCATGGGTTATGCTGGGTTCCATTCGCATGGGGGTGAAAGCCTTCCTCTCAGCATCTCACCTCATGGTTTTCCTCGGAGATCAGCCGGGTATTTCCTTCAAGCTGATTCAGTAATTGTGTCGGGTGCCCGAGGGGAATCAACAGCTTGTGCAACCTGCAGATGCAAGCGGACGCGGAAGGCATCCTGTCTTGATTCCGCAATGTTTTTTCCAGAAGGTGTTGTCCTCTTATGAGGGTAAGGGTTTTCGTGGTCTGTTCCGAGAGCATGCCTCCTCTGTGTTGAGGATTTCAGTGAACGACCCCTTCCTGCTGGCCGACACGGACACCCCGTTGAATTATCAACGTTGTTATGAACGATCTCTGGAAACACACAAAAATGGTGAGGCATAATGCCTCACCTTGGATTGTTTGATTGGAACGATTCTCTTCTCTAAGGCCTTAGCGAGTCACTCTGAAAAACCTTTCATGGTGGTCTGTCGAGGCCTCATAGGGGCTGGAGGCTCCTGCTACCGGTGCCCAAGGTCCTTGAACACTCGAAGAAGATTCCAAGGTGCCACCGCCTTCCCAGCTGATTTGAAGGCTCTTATCCACGCGACCTATGGCAAGGATAGCGGGTTCTACAGGCCTTGAGTTTCGTTCGCCGCCAATCAGGTATCGACCATAGCCGTAGATGCCTGAAGCCCAAAGGATCTCGGATTGCCCTGCCTTCATGCCTTCCAGCACGTTGACTTCGATCCCTCCTAGGGTGCCGTGCCAAGCACTGTAATCATCCCCCTGAAGTTCTTCTGTTTCGCGTACCTCAAGGCGATGACTGCCGAGCACGTCTCCGCTGTGATTGTGAAAACCCAGGAATCCCGGGCGAGCTGGAGTGCGATTGACACCGCCGCTGTTCCAGCTCGGTGTGCCGTAGGTAACGATGTAGCCGAGGGATGCATCGCCATCGATGTCACTGATGAATTCGGTGACATAGTCGTTTTCTGGATCGGCATTGGGGTCTTGGCCTGGACGAAAGGTTCCATCACTGGCAAAGGGAAAGAAACTGAGATCATCACCCACAAAACGGACGAAGCGGGTATCGGTCCCATTGCTAGCTCCCGGGTAAAGACTGGCATACACCCAGTCCGCTTCCTCATCATCTGGCACCCTGCCGGGGATGAAGGAACTGGCTCCTCCCCCTGCCTTGATGTCTTCGGCGAGGTCGAACTTATCAAAGACCTTGCCATCACTTGTCGAAAGAATGTGGTAACCCTGATTGGGTCGCCATGTTTTCCCACCGATGAAAACAAGGGTCTCGGCACCCGAACCGCTGATACGAATATTGTCCCAGCGCCACTGATGCCAGCGATCGGATCCATCTTCGATCTGAGTGTAAGCGACTTCGGGATCTAAGAATCCACCTTGGCTATTGGATGGATATCGCAGCAGCTTGTTTTTATAGCCTACAAAGACATCTCCATCGGATGAAACCGCAAAGGTAAAATAATAGTCCAGTTCGGTGCCGCCAGCGACCAGAAAGTCTGCGTCCAGTGTGACTGGGTTGAAACCGACTTCAATGGCGACTCCCATGGGTTCGCCGGACTCTGGATCAATCCACAGAATGGAACGATCCGGAAAGTTGGCTGCCAGGGCCGAATCGTGATCGGGATCGGTTTCGTCGATCCCATTTTCACGGATTCCGAGCATCAGGCGACTGTCATCGTAGCGGTGAAGGCCTCCGTAGCTGTCGATGGAGGACGATCCATCGTAGGGATCCCCGGCCTCTGCAGGCGTGCCCTGGGCTTTGAGGATAGGCAGAGGCGTTGTTTCATTAAACAGGTGTTCAAAGACTGGGTTGATGGGGGGACCATCGATGAGATAGCGACCGTAGCCATAGATGCCCGAGGCCCACAGGACTTCGGACTGCCCTGCCTTCATACCCTCCAACACATTGACCTCGACTCCACCCAAGGTCCCATGAAAGGTACTGTTGGCATCTCCCTGAAGTTCCTCGGTTTCTCTGACATGCAAGGTGTGGCTTCCGAGGACATCGCCACTGTGGGTGTGTAATCCCAAAAAGCCTGGTCGAGCCGGCAGACGGTCCACGGCGGCACTGTTCCAGCTTGGGGTACTGTAAGTGACGACATAACCCAGTGAAGAGTCCCCGTCGATATCACTGATGAACTCGGTGACATAATCGGTTTCTGGATCGGCATGGAGGTCCCTTCCTGGACGGAAAGTGCCATCATTGGTGAAGTCCAGAAAGCCCAGATCATCCCCCACCCGGCGTACGAAGCGAGTATCGGTGCCATTGCTAGATCCCGGATAAAGGCTGGCATAGACCCAGTCGGCCTCTTCGTCGTCCAGGATACGCCCCCGGATGAATGAGCTGGCTCCACCGCCCGCTTTGAAATCTTCTGTCAGGTCAAATTTGTCGAAGGTTTCTCCATCCGAGGTCGAGAGGAGATGATAGCCCTGATTGGGACGCCAGGTCTTGCCACCTGCGAGAATCAAAGTCTCGATACCGGTTCCACTGATCCTGAGGTTTTCCCAGCGCCACTGGTGCCAGCGATCGGAACCGTCCTCCTCTTGAGTGTAGGCGACGGTGGGTGCATTGAATGATCCTTGTGCGTTGGGCGCATATCGCAAAATGTTGTTTTTGTAGCCAACGAAAACAACCCCATCCTCCGATACCGCAAAATTGAAATAATAATCCAATTCCGTGCCGCCTGCTGCCAGAAAATCGGCATCTAGGGCCACGGGGTTGAAGCCGATTTCGATGGCGATCCCCATGGGTTCACCCGAATCGGGATCGATCCACAGGATGGAGCGATCGGGAAAGCTGGCAGCAAGGGCTGAGTCATGATTGGGATCGGTTTCATCAATCCCATTTTCTCGAATGCCCAGCATGAGACGATTGGCATCGTAACGGTGAAATCCACCATAGCTATCGATAGTCGAGGATCCATCGTAGATGTCGGCAACTCCTGCCGGGGTGCCCTGGGCCTTCAAGATGGGCAGGGGCGTTGTCTCGTTGAACAGATGCTCGAAGACAGGGTTAAACCACTCTGCTTGCGTGGGCATGCATACCATCGAATAAGTCAGGAGCAATAAGACGATTTGACGGGTGGATATTTGGAAGCATTTCATAAGGTTTGCAATGTGAACGAATCAATGGTCGATGTTTCAGGTGCCGGCCTGGCTGCGCGTGGGAATCTAGGCCTGTAATATAAGGTTACATTGAACCAAAATAGTACCTCGTCAAGATTCCACGTGTCTGGAAACAAGCCATCCTCTGGAAGCCGAAAGCTATCTTTCCACGAGGGTCTTGCCTTCCCAAGCCCATCCGAGAGAGTTACGGTTCTCTCATGCCCTTTTTGACCCGATTAATCCATGCTTTGCCGCGTTGGAAGGGCCTCCTGGTTGAGTCTCTCTGGATATTGAGTTGGGCCTCTTCATGGCTGGTTCCTGAAACATTGCTATCATCGACTTGCAGCGCGGAGTCTCCAAGTCCACACCAGGTATTTCAGCGCGATCGGTCTGATTCAGGCATGATGCATGTCGAGGGGATTTTTGATGACGAGTTTGATGGGCGTCCTGCCTTGGAATGCTCCTGGGTCATGGAAGCTCAATCTTCCGAATGGAAAGTCCTGGAAATCAGTCCCTATGGAAGACGATTTTCTGGTAGCGCGCGTATGCCAGCCGGAGGTTGGTATTTGCTCCGTTTTCGGCACCCTCAAAACCCGGAGCACATTGTCGAGATCCACCCGGTTGGTATAGTAGAGATTTTACTGGTCGCGGGAAAATCCAATTCCGCTAACCATGGAGAAGTGTCTCTGGTACTTTCGTCTGATCGAGTGGTTGCCAAAGCCGACCAACACTGGCAGCTCGCGCATGATCCTCAGCCAGGTGCCAGTGGTCGAGGTGGTAGTTTCATGCCACCTCTTGGGGATGCTTCGGCTCAGGCCCTTGGAGTTCCTATAGGCTTTGTAGCATGTGGCATCGGATCGGCCAGTCTGCGCGAATGGCTACCTCAAGGAAATACCTTTCCCGAAACTCCAACCCTTTTGGGGCGTGTGCGACAACTAGAGGATGGTCGCTGGTAAAGTCGTGGGGAGGCCTTTGAAGTGCTGATGGCGCGCATGCGCACGAAAGGCTTTCGTGTCGTTTTATGGCATCAAGACGAAAGTGATGTTAATCAGAAGGATCCCAGTCGTAAGCTTCCGGGCAATCTTTATGCCCAGTATCTCAGGCAAGTGATTCGTCAAAGTCAATGCGAGATGCAATGGGCCTTACCATGGTTTGTCGCTCAAGCCAGTTATCATGTTCTCGGTGATGAGGCCTCACCGGACATTCGAAGGGCGCAGGCTTCACTCTGGAAGAGTGGCGTGGCCCTTCAGGGCCCTGATACCGATGCGCTCAAGGTTCCCCTTCGTGAATCCAATGGACAGGGAGTTCACTTCAGTCGCGAGGGACTCTATGCCCATGCAGCTGCATCGGCGCAATATTTGCTGCTTTGGATTTAATCCTCCCTGAATTAGGCGCTTGCGCTGCCCATGCCGCCGGATCCCAAAAGCTCTAGGCCTACTTCCATGGTCGGAATATGGCTGCCAAGTTGAGGCTGCTGACCGGTACAAAGGGTCCACTGAGGTAGATCTTTGCCGACTCGGATTTCGAAGGTTCCCTGAGTAAACACCCGGGGTCGAAAGCGGCCGTGACGACTTCTTTGCGTGTAAAGTACGTCTCCCGTGCGCTCCTCCACGACCTGCACGACATGGTCGCCACCATCTTTGAAGCGAATTTCGGGTAAATAACCTGCCGTCTTGCGTCCATCATTGGCTTTTCGATCAATGGTGATGGGCCATCCGGGGAACTGAGCCTGGTCACCGTCCTCAACTTTGGAGAAGCGTGGCCAACATTCGAAGGTGATTTGGTCGGTGGTTTTGTTGAATCGAGCAATGCCGAAGCCATCCGATCGCTTTCGTTCATCGGAGATGTCCTCCGGATTGGCGTAGGCGAGCATGGAGATTTTGTTGCCCAGCCCATCCTTGAAATCGCCAGTCCATGGCAGGGGACTCTCGGGCACCGGATTGGGACCCGCTTTTTCATCTTCCGGATGCCACCATCTTCCGTAAATGGTGTTGACCAAGGCAGGTCCCGTAAACCCATAGGGGCCATCGCCGTGCTCTTGAATCCCGTGTTGTACAACCACTGCCAGGTGCTGGTCTCCGCAGAGATGCACTGCCTGAGCCTTGCGAATCAGGGATAGTGCTCGACGTCTGGGCTTCTGAGGCCAACCATTGCAGTCCAAATCAGCCAGTAATCGGTTGTTGGGATTGCCATGAAGGTGAACCGCACCGCAGAAGGCCGTCTGGGAAAGCACAGCTTTCATTTGTGCTCCGCTCCAGTCAGAGGACCATTTTTCCAGAAAGCGTTCTTGCCTGGGGCCGAGTAGTTCCAACCCCGGAAGATCAATGGTTTTTGGATCATAGGCCGGGTCGTTGATGTGATCAGGACGAGGCCCCATCTTCGGTATTTTGCCAGCAGGACCGGTTTTGAACTTACGGTCTTCGAGGATGGCAAAGTCGATGCCACCGATATGGAGACGCGTGAAATAAACTCCAATATCTCGCCCGATGGGTTCCGGGTCCACAGGATCGGGCAGATTCCATGTCTGTTGCCGCTGCACTTGATTGACATACGCAACCGGGTATCGGTAACCCCCATCCGTATCTCCAGGAATCGTGGAGCGCTTGCCATTCTCACCCCATACATTGGGGTGTCCAACATCATGATCATCTGGAATAGAAACCGTAGGACGGTCTCGAATAATATCTCGATATTGAAGTCCAAATTCAATCCAGCCTGCCGTGTGCTCGGTATGTCGATAAGTTTGGTCACCGCCAAAAAACAGGAGGTCCGGGTTTAACTTGCGCAAGTTGTCTACGATCTCATGGCGCGGCCCTATCGTTCGACTGGAGTTGCAGGAAAGATTGGCCACCACAATTTCCTCCTTATCCTCGGGGTCCTTGCGAATCAAACCTTCGAACTGAGCTTTTTCTCCGTGCCGTACTCGATAAGGCACGTCCTGGCCGTCGTCCCAATCCTCGACGCGGAAATGCACGTCCCACCCCGGGTAGTGTACCTTGGATCGAGCCACTACCTCCCAGGGTTTTCCAGGTAGCTTCAATTCCAGACGCGCTTCTCGGGCTTCCTTTGGGAGCAGCGGATAAAGCTGAGCTGTCAACTTGAGGACGTTTGCTTGATGGGTATACAGTGCGAACACCACCACCTGATCTCGGGGAACAGTCAAGTTGGGCGGCGCCGCCCTCCGACCATTTTTAAGAGGAGTCGTCTGATTAGCCGGTCGGGTCCACCATGGCCCCGTACTCAGGGATTCGAGGTTTGGAAATTCTTCCCCGAAGGGCCGATCTGCTTCAGCAGCAAAACAATCGCTGGGTAACATGCTCAGGGCTCCTACTCCTGCTGCAGTTGATTTGAGGGCGCGGCGTCGATTGATTTTCATGACAAAAGGTGGATTTCCCAAGGCTTAAACCAAATTCCCGAGTGGCAACAGGGTAAAAGTTATTTTCCATGAACTAACTAACTGGTGAGACCTGAAGGGTTGCATGGTTCCTTGACTTGTTTTACCGGAGCATTGATGCAGAATGGAGTGATGATCTTTTCTCCCAAACGTGTATTCAACGGTATCCTACGTCTTGCGCTCATGGTTGTGTTATGTGTTTTCCCTGAAACCCGCATTCTCTGCCAAGAATCCTCCACAGCTCCCGTATTTTCCTCTCCGGTTTTGGACCTTGGCATGGTGGTCCAAGATTTGGACGCATCCGCCGCTTTTTATGGAAAAGTGCTGGGATGTAAGGAGGTCGAGGGGTTTTCGGTGGCCAGTCCCTTTGCAACTTCCATTGGACTGGTCGACCAAATGGATGTGACAGCCCGAGTGTTCTTGCTTGGAGAAGGAGAAAGGCAAAGCCGCATCAAAATGATGAGTTTTCCCAAAGCCAAAGCCGACAAATCGGATCAACGATTCATTCATTCAACGCTTGGATTCAGTTATCTGACCTTGCATGTGGTGGACCTGGATGCGTCCATGAAGCGGCTCAAGGCTGCGAAAATTCCTTTTGAAGGTGAGACGCCTGTTCCTCTGGGAGGCAACAATGCATTGCTTGTGGTTCGGGATCCCGATGGAAACTTTGTCGAGCTGATCGGTCCTCGTCGCTCAGCCGCTGAATAAAAGTCTCCTGTGCCTTGGCTGTGATGGTTTGCTTTTCAAAGAAAAAAACACCAATGGTCATTTCTTTTTGAAAATCGACGCTTGAAGCATCAAAAAACCTTCCTCCCGGAAGGGAGGAAGGTGTGCAAAGCATTTTGTAAAGATGCTCAGATTTGTCTGGGTGACTCAGAGCACTTTGACATTTTCAGCGATCGGTCCTTTTCTTCCCTCACCAATCTCGAACTCCACGCGTTCCCCCTCGTTAAGATGTCCGCCATCCAAGGCGGATTTGTGGACGAACAACTCCTGGCCGTCTTCCTTGAGGATGAAGCCATACCCTTTCTCTGGGTCAAACCACTTGACGGTTCCTTGATTTGTCATGGATAGATTTGATTTTAGTGTGAGTGATTAGTAACGGTCGTTTCGGCGAGACCGACCGAAGTCTCTTCGGCCTCCGCCACCTCCTGGATTGGGTTTTGGAGTGGCTTCGTTGACCCTCAAATTACGCCCCATGTGCTCGGCTCCGTCCAGCTCCTTGCAAGCAGCTTTGGCAGCTTCTTTATCAGTGAAGGTGACAAAAGCAAAGCCTCTTGGACGACCACTATCCCGGTCTTTGGCGATGTATATGTCCTCAATTTCTCCGTGCGTACCGAACAGATCCATCAGATCAGTATCGGTGGCATCAAACGATAGATTACCTACAAACAATTTCATTGGATTTATTGGAAGTGATCCAAACCCTTACCGTTCATTCGGTTACACCTGGAAAGGATATCTTAGAAGGAGAGCGTCCTTGGGAAATCTGCCTGCAAGTTATCTGGGTGGAAAGGATACTGGGTTCACGTCCGCCTCTCAAGTTGTCGTAAAAGGGCAAGCCTGTCAATCACCGAATCCCGTTATCTTATGGCCGGCAAGGCTCTCCGAATGCTACCGCCAGGCCCCTGGTGCTTCAGCGAAAGAGCCATTCCATGGGTTTTCCCGCCATGAGATCGTGGAGCTGATAATCGACACCCACCAGCTTTGCCGAGGTAGCTGCAACCTGATCGCTGTGGGCTTGTGGATGCGCATGCCACTCTCCCCGGGCAGCCAAAGATGGGCTTACAACGGCCATCCAGGTCTGTTTCGCCCCGTCCAATTTGTCGTTGTGGTGCATCCAATTGAATTGGTTGTCGCCTCTGCCATGATCGGTGGTCATCACAAAGCAGGTATTTCCGCGCGTTTTGGGATTGGATTGGTATTGCTCCCACAGGGCGCGCAGGTAACGATCGGATCGATGAAGACTCTCCAGCACGCGGTCGTAGCGCACGTCGTGTGCCCAGTCATCGGTTTCTCCCAGGGCAAGATAAAGGACGCGGGGTGATTGTTGGTCAATGTAGTGCTGACAAAACGCAAAGGTGTAAGCATCATGACGCACCGAGTTCCAGGGAGTGGTGGTTTCTTTCTGTAAGAAGGAAAAAGATTGAATCATCGCATCATCGCTCTGATATGGCTCAAAGCCTGAGTTGATAAACAGGGATCCAGCTTCCTGCTCCACGATGTAGCGAATGGTGTCCCATGAAGAGAAAACCCCTACCTGGGCCCTGGGTAGTTGCCACTCTTTTTTGAGAAATTCAAGAATTGTGGGTGCAGGGCTCTGGATTTTGTCATTACTCTTAATTTGTTGGTCCCGGGCCTGACCGGTAAGAATTTCTGAATAGCCAGGGTAGGAAAAACGATGGCGATTGCGTAGATCCATTTGACTTCCCAAGGCGCGATTTCCGATGACAGAACCATGTTGGGACATCCATTCTCCCCAAAAGAAGGGCATCAGTTTTTCTCTACGCGCCTGAGGCGTCTCGGCCCAATAGCTTTGGTAGGTCGCTTCATCGGCCCATTCTGCGGACTTGGAAGCAGCTTTGTAGGTGTCCCGCTCAAGCCCTCCGAAGAGTTCGGTGGTGCGAACGCCATCCAGGGTAATGATGACAAGGTAGTCGGGAACTTCCGCAGAAAGCCTGGGGCTTGAATGCCATTGTATGCTAAGGAGGAGTAAGGCCCATAGGGGTTTAAAAGCAGTCCGATGATGCATGAAGAAGAGACTATCGATTCTCGACGATGGGTGGAAGAGGCAAAGAGTGCCAACGATTTTTCCAGGTCACACAGTTCTGACTCAGGGAAAGAATGCTTTGAGCTCTCCGCAGGATTGGAGCGGTCTTCACCTCAAGGAGTTTTCCCTGCGATGGTGGGTTCATCCAACACCCATTATTAGGGAGTTGATGCGGTAAGCGCAAGCAGTTGGACCATGGCTTTACCCATTGCCTCTCCAACATTCATGTAGGTTTCGGCGTGACCCCCATAGTGGTCGCCGGAACTGCCACCTTTGGAGAGGGGATGCGTGTAGACAGCCGCTACGTTGTTTTTGAATTCAGGATACTTTCCTGACTTCCCATCCACTGCCATCATGGCCTTTAGAATAGTGTCCCTATTGTCCTCGGAACCCTTTTCGGTTTGCCCCAACGAAGCACAAACAAAAGCTGCGTTGGGTGCATCGAAATCTGCTCTCAGCTGCTTGATCAAGTGAACTAGGTTTTTTCATATCGACTGGAGAGAGCAGCGCTGCGGCTATCACGATTTCCTTGCCACCAGAAAAAACCGGCGATTTCGTAGCGTTTGGCTTCAGGGTAATATTTGGGCAAATCCTTGAGAACCTCCTTGGCCCGCGAGAGATCACCATCGTATTGCATGCCTGCATACCAGTTGATTTTCCTGGGATCCGTCCCTTTTTGCCATCTTTCTGGGGTGCCCTTGTAACCTGGATGCACCCATGTCACGCCCTTTTCATCGGTGAACTCAAACCCCTCACTGCCTGGGGGCAGAAGATCCCAGCCCAGTGCACGGTTACCAATACAGCTTTTGAGGACCATAACAGGTGCATTCATGGCCTCACCCAGATGATATCCGATCCCTATTTCTGGCCCTATAGTACCTCCTTTGATCGTCGTCCATTCATTGAGTAAGAGCCGGGATCCACCAAGGCCTCTGCCCATGACGCGCACGTTTCTTACATCCATACGCTGGGTCCATTGGCCGTCAGCGTCGACCAGATAGGGATAAAGCTTTTTCTTGCTGGTGGCATATTCCAGTGTCCCATCCTTGTCACCTTTGACTTTGCCAAAGCCCAGCATGTTGGATTGCCCCAATAGAATGAAGAACTGAACGGGTCGCTCCATGTCGGCAGGCTGGCCATCGGGGTCGGGGAGAGTGACCGATGGGGTTTGAGCCATGCTCAACCACGGACTCAGTGCAATCAGGAAGATATTGCAAAAAAGGAAGTAAGTTGCTTTCATCAGACCAAGGGTGAGCATGAACTCTTTGAAGGAGAGTTGGGACTCTGTCCAGCTTGCCTGCTGGATTCACTGAGTGAGCACCCGCCGCATGATCTCATGCGCCATGGCCAGGTCGGGAATCCCACTCCTTCCTATGGGGAGATGATGGGTGGAGTTTGGTACCGGCGGAGGGGCTCGAACCCCCACTCCCTTGCGAGAACCAGATTTTGAGTCTAGCGCGTCTGCCAATTCCGCCACGCCGGCACCTCGGAGCATAATTTAAAGGCCTTTTCAAAGCCCTTTGCAAGTACCGTTTCAATCCCTATGGGCCCGCCTGAGATCAGGTGAGGGCATGAAAAGATACTTGGCGTACGATTTGCGAAGCGACAGAATGGCACAATCCATGAGAAAGAAGGCGTTCACCCTGATCGAACTCCTGGTTGTGATTGCCATCATCGCAATCCTTGCTGGGATGCTGTTGCCGGCATTAAGTCGAGCCAAGGCCAAGGCCAAGTCCATCAAATGCGTGAACAACCTGAAACAGGTGGCCTTGGCGACCATCATTTATGCGGACGATCATAACGATAAGGTGATCCCAGTTCTTGGTCCCAGTAAACCCTATTGGTTTCACGTGATTGCTCCCTACATGGGAGATGCCGCCTACGCCAATGATCCCCAGCGTAAATATGATGGATCCATGCAGACCATCATTTGTCCATCGATCAAGAAGCGCTCGGTCCAGGAAGGCCCCGGTGACAGCTTGACCAATTGGAGCTACTGGTGGGGGCAGTTCGCCAATAGCAAGGCCGAAGGCAGCTACACCATCAATTCATGGATGCAGTGGCCGATGGGAAGCTATTACGAACCTAAAACAGCTGAAGAGCGACAGCGCTACTGGGGGATGTATATGAACAGCAGTGCCAATGTCCCTTTGTATGGAGATGGTAATTGGGTGGATGCCTGGCCACGCGCAGATCATACCCCACCCTCCAACTACGAAGGCGGCGATCATACGCAGGGCATGAGGCGATTTTTCGTGGATCGCCACAACAAGGGCATTCAAATGGCCTACACCGATGGCCATGTCGAATTTGTCCGCCTGCAGGCACTTTGGACGCAGAATTGGCATCGAGGCTATCAGCCGCCTCAGGATGTCAAAATGCCCGGTCTGTCGCGTTGAGATGGTGAACTTCCATCTGAGTGTAAGTTTGCATTTTTGAGTCGTAGTCATCAGAGTGCTGCTTATGACGCCTCGGAAGGAAAATGCATTGATCTGGGGTGGCACGCTTTTGCTTATCGGGGTCTTGACTCTGTGGCGCATTAGCGTGCTCACGATGCAGGAGGATACGGGTCCTTTGCCTGCCGGACAGCGATCGCTCAAGCCCGTGGATCTTCATGCATCCAAGCAGCTCATGCTTGCCCTGGAACCCATGGTGATAGCCTTTGAACTGGCTCGAGGCGTGCAGGTCAAGCGTTCTATTTTGGATCTCGATAACCCCAAGGGTGGCTTGCTAGACCTGAATGCATCCTCTCTTTGCTTGGTCGGAGAGCACGAGGTGGATAGCGAGATGGTTCGGCGATTTGGCTTACAGTCAACCCTCTTGGACCATGACTCGGTGACTGCGGTGAGGCCTCGATATTATCTCCTGCATGTTCCTCTGGATCAGGCAGATTCCAATGTGACTGATCTGGCTGCCTATTTGACTCAGCCCGAGCAAATGGATCGGCTCTTGAAGAATGACAGCCCTTAAGTTCCCACACAGGACCGTCTTCCGGCTGTTCGCTTGATTTGAGTGGCAGCTTCTGGCATAAAGTCATTGGTGCTGCCGGCCGACTTTCCAGGTTTCTGCTTCCCAGACTTCATGCTCCCACCCATCGATGCCTCGATGTCTTGCTAGATGCTGTTCTGGTACAGCGCAACCGGATGTCCTGTTTCACGACGGTAGTTCATCATGCAATGGCTTGCTTCCGTTTGTTTTGGGTTGCAAGTAGGCACCAGGGTAACTCCCTGTTTCTCCGAACCTAGTAACTGAACATTGAGGACTGACAAAATCATGACAACAACACCTCTAAGCTCTTCGGAGCTGACCGAACTCATACATGGGCTGAATCGTTTGGCTCACAATTTATGGTGGACATGGAACCAAGAGGCTCAGGAAATCTTTCAAAAGCTTTCTCCACGCGCTTGGCAAAATCTGTATCACAACGCTGTTGCTGTTTTGCACGAAGTCTCAGACATGGAACTTCGAGCCCGACTTCAGGATCCTGGCTTTGCTCAGGAAGTGCGCATGGTGCTGGATCAGTTCGAAGCCTATCTTCAGGCGCCGGATACCTGGGCAGCCGAGCAGGCCACCCAACTTCAGGAAAAACCTATTGCCTATTTTTCTGCCGAATTCGGTTTGAGTGAAACTTTGCCGATTGCTGCGGGAGGGCTCGGAGTTCTTGCTGGCGATCATGCCAAATCAGCGAGCGATCTTGGGCTGCCCTTTGTCGGTATCAGTCTATTTTATCGTCAGGGCTACTTCATGCAGGCGATAAATGATGAAAACTGGCAGACGGAATACTACTCCATGCTGAATCCGAAAAATCTTCCCATGGAGCCGGTATTGGATGCGAAGGGAGAGCCGTTGACATGCATGGTTCAGGTCGCTACCAGCCAAGTCCGATTCAAGGTGTGGCTAGTCAATGTCGGACGTATTCCTCTCTACCTGATGGATACCAATCTTCCGGAAAACGAAGAGCTGTATCGGGATCTCACCATGCGCGTCTACGGAGGGGACAGCAGCACACGCATCATGCAGGAAATCCTCCTGGGTGTGGGAGGCGTGCGACTCCTGCGCGCTCTGGGTATCCAACCCTCTACTTTCCATATGAATGAGGGGCATGCGGCTTTTCTGACTTTGGAGCTCATCAGGGAAAAACTGGCTGCTGGCGCGACCCTGGAAGAAGCTACGACCAGGACACGGCAAGAATGTATTTTCACGACCCACACTCCTGTAGAAGCCGGGCACGATCGCTTTACCAGTGATCTGATTCAATATGCTGCGCACAAGTTTTCCTCGGACCTTGGTTTGACACATGATGCTTTCATGGATTTGGGACGTGTTCAGGCAGGAGATGCTCAGGAGCTATTTTGCATGACTGTCCTGGCACTCAAGCATTCTCGGGCGGCCAACGGCGTCAGCGAGCTACACGGCCAAATCAGTCGGCAAATGTGGCAGGGTCTTTATCCAGATCGACCCGTGGATGAGGTGCCCATTGGTCACATTACCAATGGCATCCATGTTGCGGGATGGATGAAGGGTCCTCTGCGACGCTTTTTCCGATCCAAGTTGGGTGAGGGTTGGGATCGGGATCTCAACAGCCCTCTTTTTTGGCAGCGGTTGGAAGATACTGAGTTTGTCTCGGACGAGGAGCTGTGGGCGCTACGCGCAAACTTGCGGCGAGAACTGATCGAATTTGCCCGTCGACGCCTTCTCATTCAGAGCCAGCATTTGTATCGGGAGAATTTCATTACCTATGACAACCTGCTCAATCCGGATGCCTTGACCATTGGTTTTGCCCGACGCTTTGCCACTTACAAACGAGCCCCCCTGGTGTTCCAGCAATTCGAGCGCGTGTTGCGGTTGGCGAAGGATCAACAACGCCCTGTCCAATTCATTTTTGCGGGTAAGGCACATCCCAGAGATGATGAAGGCAAGCGCTTCATCCAGCATATCATACACCTCAGCAAGCACACCGAGCTGCATGGGCATCTTGTGTTCCTTGAGAATTATGACATTCACATTGCTCGCCAAATGGTCTCCGGTTGTGATGTGTGGTTGAACAATCCTCGGCGCCCTCTGGAAGCCTCCGGGACAAGTGGACAGAAAACATCAGCTCATGGCTGTCTGAACATGAGCATCATGGACGGATGGTGGCGGGAAGCTTATGATGGCACCAACGGGTTCGCCATCGGAGGGGATCATCATCCAGATCGAATCGAAGAGCAGGACCGCATCGACAGTGAAAATCTCTACAAAGTGCTGGAGGCTGAGGTGATCAACACGTTTTACAACCGGGATGCTTCCGGGGTTCCTCGGCAGTGGATCGGGAAAATCCGCCGGGCCATGTCGACCATCACCCCGGAGTACAGTACCTGGAGAATGGTTCAAGATTACGCGACCCAATATTATCTCGCGGGTCAGTGATCGGCGAGGGATGATATCAGCGAGCCGGATCTAAAAGTCTACCATGTTACCTTCCTTGCATTCGGTGACTCCGACAGGCCTTCAAGCCCAATTGGAGGCATGGGGAGAACCTGCCTTCCGATGCAACCAGGTGCTGGACTGGTTGTATCGGAAGCGGGTCGGATCATTGGAGGAAATGTATAATTGCCCCAAGGCGCTTCGGCAGCGCCTTGGGGATGCCTATCGATTTGCTCTCCCGAGGTGCCAGCAAGTTCAAGGATCGGCCGATACCACGCGCAAATATCTCTGGCGATTGGAGGATGGTGCCTTGGTGGAGAGTGTGTTGATACGCGCCAATCCTGCTCTGTATGGAGAAGCCAGCGATCGCCATACCTTATGTGTTTCCACGCAGGTAGGTTGTGCCTACGGATGCCGTTTCTGCGCCAGTGGTCTTGATGGCTGGAAGCGCAATCTTGAGGTTCACGAAATCGTCGGACAGTTGCTGGCCATTGAGATCCATTGTCTGGAAGAGCTTTCAGAGGGCCAGGATCGTAAGGTGAACAACCTGGTCATCATGGGGATGGGAGAGCCGATGGCGAACTACGACAACCTCATGAAAGCCCTGGACATCATCAATGCTCCATGGGGATGTCACATCGGAGCCCGGAAAATTACCCTTTCGACCAGTGGCCTGGCCCCACAAATCGAGCAACTTGTCAGTCAACCGCATCAATACCGTCTGGCCATTTCCCTTCATGGAGCGACCGATGAGGTGCGTTCTCGAATCATGCCTGTCAATCGCAAGTATCCCCTCCCGATCCTCATGCAGGCCTGTGAAAGTTATGTTAGGGCCAAGGGCAAGATGATCACATTCGAATACATTTTGATCGAGGGGGTCAATGATGGGGATGATCAGATCCAACCCTTGGCTCGATGGGCCCAACAGCTTCACGCAAAGGTCAATCTCATCCCCTATAATCACGTAGAGGGCCTACGGTGGAAGCGGCCTGATGTGGCCACTCAGGAAACCTTTCTTAAAGGGCTCCTTCAGTTGGGTGTGAAGGCGACTTTGCGTCGAGAAAAAGGGCACGATATCGATGCGGCTTGTGGACAGCTTCGACTCAAGGTCGAAAAAGAGGAGCACCCTCAGGGAGATCCTTCTTGACACTCCTTGCGGGCTGGGTGAAAAGGCGAGCATGCCTCTTCCCTTCTTTTCCTCTTTCGGAAATTCGACCCCATGCGGTCCTTCTTTCAATAGCCTGGCGATGCTCGCTGCCGTATATTTCTTGTTATCCATGGATGGCTTTAGGGCTATCTTGCAGGCGCAGAATATCACCTTCTTCTTTTCAGCTGGGGACCTTTCAGGAAACCCGAATCGATTTGGTAACACCCATTCGGTAGGTCCTGCCGAAGCCATTGCCCCAAGGCCTTTTGGTAATGAAGCATTACTTGATGTTTTCTTCGACGAAGATGACAAATGGCTTCTCTATCAGGTCGCGGGCAACACCATGCTTGTTTCACATGCGCCTAGTGGGTTTGAGGATCCACCGAGTCAGACAATGGATTTGAACTTTTCCCGGTGAACCAACGTTGGTGAATCCTGATTGGGTTCAGGAGGAGGTCACTTCCATGACTTTCACTTGCCGGGATTGGTGGGCTCGTTTTCGTGCATGTTCGCAGAGAATTTTCTTCCGTAAACGGAGATGGTTGGGAGTGGCCTCCACATATTCATCATTACTGATGAATTCGATGGCCTTTTCCAGACCGAGGAGCATGGGGGGTTCAAGCATGATGCCCTTGCCATCCCCTGAACTACGCATGTTGGTTAGTTTTTTCGTGCGGGTAGGGTTGACAGGCAAGTCCTGATCGCGGGCATTTTCACCGACTACCATGCCTGCGTAGACTTTTTCGCCGGGACCAATGAGGAGTTTGCCGCGCTGTTGGATTTGGTCCAGTGCGTAAGCGGTGGATTCCCCGGTTTCGGTGCTTATGAGGGACCCTGTTTTGCGTGCCTGAAGCTCCCCGCGGTCTTCTTCGTAAGCATGAAATAAGTGACTCATGACCCCCATGCCGCGGGTCATGTTGATCATGTCGGATTCAAAACTAATCAATCCGCGCATGGGAATGAGCGCCTCGATCAAAATGGTGTCATTGCGATGCTCCATATTCTGGATATCCCCTTTGCGGTTAGCCAGGCTTTCCATGACCGGTCCCATATGCTCCTGAGGGGTTTCGAGGTAAAGGCGTTCGATAGGCTCCAAAAGCTTTCCTTGTGCATTGCGCTGATAAATGACTTCCGGTCGGGAAACGAGGACCTCAAACCCCTCGCGCCTCATCTGTTCCACCAAGACGGCAATTTGCATTTCTCCTCGGGCGGTTACGTCAAACAGATTGGGAGCGTTGGTTTCTTCCACCCGCAGGGAGATGTTGGTGCGCGTTTCGCGGAAAAGTCTTTCCTTGATGTGCCGGGCGGTGACCAATTTGCCGTCGGTGCCTGCAAAGGGCCCATCGTTGACGGCAAATTGCATGCAAATAGTTGGAGGGTCGACTGGGACGAATGGTAAGGCTTCGGCCTCCTCGGAATCGGTGACCGTCTCACCGATCTCGGCATCTTCGAATCCAGTCAGTCCGATGATGTCTCCTGCCGCGGCTGACTCCACTTGAATCCGCTTGAGGCCTTCAAAGTGAAAAATGGCGCTCACTTTGCCTGAGATACGCTTGCCATCACCTTGAACGCGATAGATTTTCTGTCCCACACTTGTCTCTCCGGAAATGATCTTCCCAAAAACAATACGGCCGAGATAATCCGAGTAATCCAAATTGGCAACCAGGAGTTTGAAATGGCCTTCTTCGGTAATTCTTGGTGGTGGCGTGTGCGTCACGATGGCCTCAAACAAAGGCTTCATGTCGACCCCTTTGTCCGCCATCTGATTCATGGCAATCCCATCCTTGGCACTGGCATAAACCACGGGAAAGTCCAATTGCTCGTCCGTGGCATTGAGGGTAAGAAAGAGATCGAAGACCTTATCCAATACGGCTTCCGGATCCGCGTTCTCCCGGTCAATCTTGTTGATCACGACAATGGGCTTGGCCCCGGACTCAAGAGCTTTACGGAGGACAAAACGCGTTTGTGCCTGAGGCCCTTCCACCGAATCCACGACCAGCACGACCCCATCAATCATGTTCATGATCCGTTCGACCTCTCCCCCAAAATCCGCATGGCCCGGAGTGTCGACAATATTGACGTGGATATCCCCGTATCGAAAGGAAGCATTCTTTGCCTTGATGGTAATGCCTTTTTCCCTTTCCAGGTCCATATTGTCCATCATGCGCTCTTCGACGACTTGGTTGGCCCTGAACAGTCCCGACTGTCGGAGCAGGCAATCGACCAGGGTGGTCTTTCCATGGTCCACGTGAGCGATGATTGCAATGTTACGAATGTGTTGCTTCATATTGGCAGGCAGAGGTTTTCTCCCTTTCCGAGAAAGTTGCGTAGTCTGCAAGCTTTCGGTCAAAGGTCAAGCAGACATGTTTGCCTGTTTGTGGGTTGGCCTGAAAAAGTGCTTGGCCCACGTGCGGGCCACATGCGAAAAGGGTGTCGATGATCGTCCGGATCACACTGGAGATGGCGCTTGGCAAGGAGTTTGACTACGAAGTGCCCGAAGCACTGGTCGATCGCGTGGCCATAGGAAGTCGCGTCAAGGTTCCTTTTGGTTCTCGGGAGGTGATGGGGGTGGTGACCGGGCTCTCCTCCAATTCCTCTTTTCCAAAACTCAAGGCAATCATCCATGTGGTCGGAGTCGGCAGTCTGGTGACCCCCAAGGTGTTGGATCTGGCTCGCTGGATGGCAAGTTATTACTGCTGTCCTGTGGAGACAGCCCTCAAAAGTGTCCTGCCTGTCGCTGTGAGGCGCGAAAAGGAGGGTTGGAAGAAACAACTCCACATCCGGGCACTGGAGTCTGAGGGCAGCTTACCGAAGTTGACCCAGAGGCAGGCATCTCTGTATGAAACCCTTCGGCAGTGGAAGGAGCTGCCCCTTCAGGAGTTCCTCAAACTCACCCGCTCGACTGCTGCGACAGCCAGAAAACTCGAGGCCGCCGGTTTGGCAGTCATTTCTTCCGAGGTGTTGGAGCGAGATCCCTATGCCCATGAACACATCCTTCCTTCCTCACCTCTTGGGCTGAACGACGAACAGAAGCGGTCTCATGACTCGATTGTCCAGGCGATGGATCAGGTAAAGCCTGGGAAATCTCCATTAGTCTTCGTGCTTCATGGCGTCACTGGGAGTGGTAAGACAGAAGTCTACTTGCAGGCGATTGACCATGCTCTGGAGCTGGGCAAGGGAGCTATCGTTCTGGTGCCGGAAATATCGCTGACCCCCCAGACGGTTGAACGCTTCAAGGCCCGATTCTCAACTGGGCGACATGCGACGTCGGTGGCGGTGCTGCACAGTCATCTTTCTGATGGGGAACGTCACGATGAATGGCATAAGATTCGTGAAGGAAGAGCTCGCATCGTGATCGGTGCACGCAGTGCCGTATTTGCCCCGGTGGAACCACTGGGATTGATCATCGTCGACGAAGAACATGAACATTCCTACAAGCAGGAGGAAGCCCCACGTTACCACGCCCGTGATGTCGCGGTCGTGCGTGCCCAGAAAGAGGGGGCTGTGGTCGTGCTTGGGTCGGCGACCCCCAGTCTGGAGACCTACCATCATGCCAAGGCAGGGCATTACCAGTTGCTTGAAATGCCTTCGCGAGCGGATGACAAGAGTCTTCCCTGGGTCAGGGTGATGGACATGCGCAGTGAAGGGCGCAAGGGCAAGGGAATCCCCATTCTATCGCAACAACTGAAGGAGGCCATCGAGCAACGATTGGAAGAAAAAGAGCAGACGATGCTTTTTTTGAATCGTCGCGGTTATGCTTCCTCTCTGCAGTGCCCTAAGTGTGGATTCGTTGCCGGGTGTCCTCAATGCAGTGTGTCTCTGACCTACCATCGTCGCCAGCAGCGCTTGCGATGTCATCTCTGTGGTCATGACGAGCATGCTCCTTTGCGCTGCCCACAGTCCGCATGTCAGAGCCCCGAGATTCGTTTTGCCGGTGTGGGAACCGAAAGGGTGGAGGAAACGCTGATCAAACTGTACCCGAGGGCCACGCTTCGACGCATGGACTCCGACACCCTGAAGAAGAAGGAAGATTACAAGCGCATCCTTACGGAGTTTCGCCAAGGTAAGGTGGATATTCTGATAGGGACACAAATGATCGCCAAAGGGCTGCATTTCCCGAATGTGACCCTTGTTGGCATCATTTATGCCGACTTGAGCTTACACATCCCTGATTTTCGATCAGGAGAGAGGACCTTTCAGCTCATTACCCAGGTGGCAGGAAGAGCCGGTAGAGGCGAAGTGGAAGGAGACGTCTATGTACAATCGCTGACTCCCTTTCATCCCGCCATTCAGTACGCCCGTCGCCACGATTACATTGGATTTTACGAACAGGAGTGGGAGTTTCGTCGACAAACCGACTACCCGCCAGCGCGCCGTCTTGCGCTCGTGACGCTCAGGGGCCTACACGAGGAGAAAATCCGCCTAAGTGCGAACCACATGCGTCAGGCCTTGGAGCAGGCAACAACGGACATATCAGGTGTTAGCTTTTCTGGCCCAGCCCCTGCGCCTCTGGAACGCGTCGAAAACCACTATCGATTTCAGATCCTGGTGCGGGCCCACCGCATGCAGCGGCTGAGTGTTTGTATGGCTGAGGTGCTGCAGAGCCTACGTTTGCCCGAAGGCGTCAAGGTCAGTGTGGATATTGACCCGGTGAACTTGTGCTGATTCAGGGTGTGGCCTGGCTTGCTCGGGGAGCGTTTTTCCATTGCCGCTGCAGGGCCATCCTTTCGGTTTCCTGACCCAGGTCGCCCTGATCCTTCATCCATTGATGGAGCGCCTCGGCCAAGGTTGCCTTGGTGGTTTGGTGAGCGGAATCTTCTGCCAGGTTGTGGAGATTCCAAGAATCGTTTTCGCAGTCATAAAGTTCCTCAGCGGGGCGATTCTGAAAGCGATCCACCATGGCTTGGGCATGTGCCTGGCCCAAACTTGCCGCCCGCACCCATGACTTCCACCAGGCACTCTTCATCATGGTATTCCGGAAGGGTGTCTGGGGTGTGAGGTTCCTGATGTAGCGGAATCGGTCTGAGCGTGCGGAGCGTATGCCGTAGTGCTCAGGTCCATCGTGAATGCCTCGACTGGTTTGCAGTCCAAAACAGACTGTTTTGTGAGAGGAAGAGTTGCCCAAGAGCACGGGCAGAAAAGACCGTCCATCCAGATCGTCCGGGATGGGGAGTCCTGCGGCATCGAGAAATGTGGGCAGCACATCGACATATTCGACCATGGCTGCGGTTTGAACCTCTGCCTTCACCTTGCCGGGCCAACGAACCACCATGCCACTCTGAAGGCCCTTGTCATAACAGGTCCACTTGGCGAACGGAAACGAATTGCCTTGTTCACTGACGACCATGACCAGGGTGCTTTTCTCGAAGCCATGTCGCCTAATCAAGTCAAGGCATTGACCTACCTGGTCGTCAAAAAAAGTAATTTCAGCAAGGTAGCGCGCAAAGGCGATTCTTACCTCAGGGGTGTCCACGTAATGGGGAGGAAGCTCTATATCTTCAAATGGGTAGGCTGAAACATTCCCTTTGTCATGAGGTGTATGGGGTTCGTTGGAACAGGCAAAAAGGGCAAAAGGCGTGGCATGATTCCGGCACTCCTTGAGGAAGCGATCGACCGCATCCATATCCGGATTCCCTGCACCTCCCTCTTTTCCTCTGGCATTGGAATATTCAAACGGGAAGGCCTTTCTGGGATTGACGTGGGACTTGCCACTCAGGGCGACTCGATAGCCCGCTTCCTTGAAGTAGTGGGCCACACTTCGGACGCCCTCTTTGACAAAGGTGTGATTGGGGTGGGCGCCCGATCGCACCGGATAAAGCCCCGTGTAGAGAGAGTGGCGGGTGGGGGAACACATGGGAGCCGATTGAAAACAGCGCCTAAAGAGCATGCCTTTCTTGACCAATTCCCTCAAATGCGGGGTCTGGGCTTGCCCTCCGTAAATCCCCAGATCCGAAAAAGTACAATCATCAGCCATGATAAAGAGAACATTTAGGGGGCTTGTTTTTCCTGCGTGTCCGACGTCGTTCTCGTTGCCATTTGCAGGCAGTGGCAAGGCGAGCCCGATAAGGAACATCATGATGGCCAATGGGTTCGTGGTGACTAGCTGTAACATGGCAATGGGGGTTTATCTTATGCTAGTAGCGATCATCTTGAGAACAAGCCCCAAACAAGGCAAACCCCGATCCACCCAGGGGCATGCTGGAGCGCATAAGAACTTGCTAAATTATAAAAGTCTGGGATCATGAGATCAACATCCTCTCCGAAAGCCTGTGGTGCTAAAAATCACACCCCAACAAGTCATGAAAACATTTCGTTCCAAACAAAGCGGTTTCACCTTGATTGAACTACTAGTGGTCATTGCCATCATCGCCATTCTGGCAGGCATGCTATTGCCAGCATTGTCCATGGCCAAAGAGAAGGCCAAGGCCATCAAATGCACCTCTAACATGCGACAGATCGGTATAGCTACCATGATGTATGCAGATGATAACGAAGGACATATGCCCCTGAGTAATATGTTTCATGCCGACCCAGACTTACTATGGATCAATTTGGTGCTTCCTTACGTTGGCAACAGCGAAGAAGTACGCGCTTGCCCCAGTGATAAAAAATCCATGGAGCGTATTCAAAAAGGAGGCACTTGCTATCCCATCAATGACTGGACGACCCAACCCGGACCGATCGCTGGATTCCCGCCTGTCAATCCGCCAGATCACTGCCACATGCTCGATAAACTGCAATATCCGACCGAGACGATCATCGTTTTTGAAATTGCGGATGAACAGGACATGACTGTGTTGAACGATCACACCCATGGAAGAGCCGGATGGCCTAACTGGCGCGAGGTCATCGACGACATTCAGCCCGATCGCCACAGCAGCAATCGGAAAAATGCCGACAAAACAAGCGGAAGAGCCAATTATCTATACGCTGACGCGCACGTTGAGAGCCATCAAGGTATTAAGTTTTTCGACATGTTTGACAATGGTCGAGGGATCAATTTTTCGGCCCCTCCTGAAATGCGTAAGCCGCGCAATCGTCCCCGTTGATCCATCTTTCAGCTTTGAAAAGGCACCCCAGCATTGGTTTGGGGTGCCTTTTTTAGTGGCGGACTATTGATCGCCCAACGCTTTTGCGCGACAGTTTGATGTCATGAGGCTTTTGTTCCATCCGAGCCTTCTTGGAAGGTGGTGCATGATGATCCTGATCCTGATGCTGGGTTCGATCTCCGGCATGGCAGGTCATGATTTAATGGTTCATTTGGCGATTCATCATCAAGGGCCCTTTGGAGAAGAAAACGTTTCGGCTCGCTTTGGGGTGCCTTTGCCTTGGACGGAGGATCCCGTTCCTTTGGATCAAATGGTCTTGGTGGGAGCTGAGTCTGCTCAAATGCGCCCTGTGCATTATTGGCCCAACGGATCGATCCGATGGATGCTGGTGGATGCTATTTTAGGAGTGAACCCATCCCAGGATAGGGCTGCTTTTCAACTCACTACCGGAGAGCAGGCACCAGCTTCTACCCCCATTGGCCGAATCACGGACTCCAAGTTGGAAATGCACAGCGGTGCGGTGATCGTCAAGACGCTCCGGTCAGTCGATGGCGCCGTGGTTTTAGCACTGGAAGATGCTTCTTATGGAACAGTCGCTAAGATTCGATTTCCCTTTCCTGCTGCGATGGTTTCATCATCAACGGATTTGGTTTGGAGTTGGGAATACAACGGGCCCGTCGCTGCCTCCATGATGCTCCATCACCCTTTCGACTGGAAAGGCGCTTCATTTGTCCACACGATTCGATGTCACCTGTTTGTGGGCCAGGAAGGGGTGGTGGTGGATCAGGAAGTCCGGCGACGGGTGACATCCTCGTACCCTTCTCAGGATACCGTCTTCTTTCGAGAAGAGGATGGTACATGGGGCATTCCCAGGGTGGAGCTACCAGAAAATTGGTCACCTGTTGGGTCGCAAGAGCCAGGGGTGCGCCAATGGCGCTCAGCTGGCGACCTGAGGGCTTTTCACGTGACCCGACTGCAGCGCGCTCAAGCGGCGGCTGAACCGCTGGACCGCATCCAAATGTTTCCCGGCTCTATGGCCAGAGAGCGCACGGCGTTTGTCTTCCACCATTCAGGGCAAGCCCCTGGATCATGCATCGCACACATTGGCCGTCCTATCTCGGTAAACACCTACCATGACTCGCAATGGCACGGGGGCTTCTTGAAACAAGGCGATGGAAGCCTCTCCTGGGACGACGTGTCCGACCCCGATAGCATGTCCATCGTTTCGGAAAGAGTCGATCATCTCGTTTCTGGATCGCTTCTGCCCACCCCTCAAACGATGCAGGAGATGGATGCCCTGATGGTTGGGCTGACACAGAAGGCCTCTTTGGATTCCTTGATTGTGACCGCCAATCGCATGCGAGATCTTTCAGCCTATCGCCTGTTCTATGGACTGACAGGGGATACCTCCATACGGGTTCTTTGGTTGGAGGGCCTTCATGATCCCCCATGGAAACCTTTTCAGCCTGCGCGATTGCAGGCGTTCTGGGAAGCATGCTTGATGACGCCTCCCCAAGCCCTATCTGATGCGTGGGAAGGAATGGCAAAGGCGATCGAAGTCATGGAAGTTCTGCAGAATCTACCGTGGGCAAGCATGCCTGAAGAGGAGCGCTCTCGTCTCATACCCCTCCTCTACCAAATATGGCGTCAGCGTGGCTTTCCGGAATCAATGCAAGGAGTCTGGTTGGACCGCATGGAGGGCATGATTCATGAGCTCAAATTACATCCCAGTCAGGAACTTTTTGCCGTTGCTTATCTCCTGACAGGTGAAAATGTTTTTCTCAAGCAAGGCAGGGAGTGGCTTCAGAAGGTAGGAGCCTCCTCCGAACATCAGCCATTGGAAGTGTTAATTGAATCCATTCAGCGTCAATGGACCTGGCGTTGGCTACCGCTGGAAGTAAGTCCCGCCGAGGATGGGGTCAGGGTTGAATGGACGGTGCCTAAGGGTGTCGAAGCCTACCGCTTCAAATCATCGTCCAAACCCATTGGGTCTTTACCGAAGGATGCCTCCAGCATTGCCTTTTACAAGGCAGCGGACCGAGTCTTGGACGTGCTACCCAAAGCTGAGGGTGAAAAGCAGATGGTCTTACTCCCTGCCTCGTCTCTTGAAGGCGATCAGTATGTGGCCGCTCGCTACCTTGAAAGAGGCCCTGAACTGCCCGTTCCCAAAGTGGCAAGAGATCTGGCCTCCGCATCAGAAGATACCTCTCAAACGGGCCGTGACGATCAGGGAGTGGATCCAAACCGCTTTTGGGTGTTGGGTATTTTATTGCTGTTGGCGATCCTTGCCTTGTTTGGAATCAGAAAAAAATCATGAAAACAGTATCTTGCCTTCTTTGTTTGGTTTTTTGGATCCCAGGAATGGGGTGTAGGCCTGAGTCTGTCACGGAGTCCAAGATGCCGGCAACATCCGTGCAGACGTGCCAGACGGCCAGTGGTGCCTATGTGATCACATGTCAATTCTCATCCTACCCGCCACCGAAGAACGAACATTGTTCTATGTACTTGACCATCCAGCAAAAAGATGGGTCGCCCGCGCGTTCTGATTTACAGATCGAGATCGACGCGGACATGCCTACGCATGGTCATGGGATCAACACCCAACCCGAAATAGAACAAACACCTGATGGGGCATATGAGGTGCGAGGTCTGCTTTTTCATATGGGTGGACTCTGGGAGGTCTACATCGACTGTGTGGAGGATGGTATTCCAGATCGTGCGACCCTTTCATTCACCCTTTAAGTCCATGAGAATTTGTTGTTGCATGGGCTGGCTTCTGGCTTGGATCCTAGTGGCGTGCCATGATCCCTCCGACGCCTCCATGCGTATCGATGGCACTGTTCTTACAGGGGAAGAAATCGAGACCATCTTGTCATTGAGCCCACTACCCTCCCTGCCTCCCAGTCCGACCAATCGCTACGCGGACCATCCACAAGCCGCCCTTCTGGGACAGCATCTCTTTTACGATGGGCGACTTTCAGTCAATGGGAGAATTTCATGCGCCAGTTGCCATGACCCAAAAAAAGACTGGTCGGATGGACGGTCTCTTTCAGTTGGTTTGGAACAAGTCGGACGCCATGCACCCACTTTGTGGAATCTGGCCTGGCAGCGCTGGTATTACTGGGATGGGCGAAAGGATTCAATCTGGTCCCAGGCCCTGGCACCGATCGAGCATCCAAGTGAAATGGGAGGCAGTCGTGGTCGTGCCTATGATCTGGTGGCAGGTGAGCCGACCTACCGAGATCTTTATGAGCAAGCTTTTGGTGCGCTGCCAAAGGTGGATGGCAAAGGCCTCCTGGGAGATGCGCGACTTGACCCCAACGAGGCCGCGGATCCGATGCTTCAGAAAGAGTCCGCTGTACCTTCCGGGGATCGCGAGCGAGTGACGCTTGTTTTTTCGCATCTTGGAAAAGCCTTGGAAGCTTACCAGCGGCAACTTATTTCAAAAGGTTCGCCTTTTGATCAGTTCGTTGAGCGGTTGCGCGATCGCAGCGAACGCCTGCTTGCGCCCGAATTCAACCAACAAGCCTTGCGTGGATTGTTGCTTTTTGTCGGCAAGGGCCAGTGCACCCTTTGCCATTCCGGACCGACCTTTACCGATCATGAGTTTCACAACATTGGTTTGGATCGCGGCGGCTCTGCGTTGGATCAGGGGAGGTATCCAGCGGTGCAACAGGTCAAAAACGACCCGTTTAACGGCCAAGGACATTTCAGTGATGACCCTTCTCTCGAGGCCAATCAAGCACTTCATTATGTCACGACACGGGACAGCAATCTAGGTGAATTCAAGACTCCGACCCTACGAAACATTGCTCGTACGGCACCCTACATGCACGACGGACGTTTCAAGACGCTGGAGGAAGTGGCCCAGTTTTATTCCACCCTGCCCGATCAACCGGCTTTGGGCCACCGTGAAGAATCTCTTCAGCCGCTAGGTCTTCGGCAAGATGAGATCAAGGACCTGGTGGCTTTTCTTAAAACGCTGACTGGAATGCCTTTGGATGAATCCCTGATGGAGGCCCCCGCCAGAAATCCGTGAAATGAACCAAGCACCCTCCTCTAGGCCAGGAGAGGGTGAATGATACGAGCTTCTGCTTCGATCCCGGTGAGGCGCTGATCGAGACCCTGAAACCGGTAGGTCAATTTGCGATGATCGATTCCTAGACAATGCAGGATGGTGGCATTCAAATCTCGTATGTGAACAGGATCTTCCTCAATATTGTAGCTGAAATCGTCGGTTGAACCATAGGTCATGCCCCCTCGGATACCCCCTCCTGCCATCCACATGGTAAAGCATCTGGGGTGATGATCCCTTCCGTAGTTGGTGCGTTCCAATTTGCCTTGGCAATAAATCGTACGCCCAAACTCACCTCCCCAAACGACAAGGGTGTCCTCAAGCAAGCCGCGTTGCTTGAGGTCTTGGATGAGCGCAGAGGAGGCTTGGTCAATATCCTGGCACTGAAGGGGAAGATCTCTGGGCAAGTTGCCATGATGATCCCATCCACGATGAAAGATTTGCACACAGCGCACATCACGCTCGATCAAGCGTCTGGCCAACAGACAGTTGGAGGCAAAGGTACCGGGCGTTTGAACATCAGGCCCGTAGAGCGTGTAGGTGGCCTCGGACTCTCCTTCGAGATGAGTGAGTTCCGGAACACTTCGTTGCATCCGAAAGGCCATTTCATATTGAGCAATGCGGGTTTGAATTTCTGGGTCACCTGTCTGCTCAAATTGACGCTGATTCATGGCCTTGAGCCCCTCCAGCATGCGTTCGCGTGTGGCACGGTTCACCCCTTGTGGGTTGGAAAGGTAAAGGACTGGGTCGCCCTGCCCCCGCATGCGCACCCCTTGATGGCGTGAAGGCAGGAATCCTGCCCCCCACAGTCTGGCATAAAGGGCCTGTGCATCACGCTTGGCCGTCCAGGTGGAATTCAACACAACATAGGCAGGAAGGTTTTGATTTTCACTGCCCAGCCCATAGGAGAGCCAGGCTCCGAGACTGGGTTTTCCGGGCCGCTGGTCTCCGGTTTGAATCATGGTAATGGCCGGATCGTGGTTGATGGCATCGGTGTGCACACTGCGTATTACAGCCAGTTCGTCCACCACCTTGGAGGTGTGTGGCAGGAGCTCCGAGAGTGTGGTGCCACTCTGACCGTGACGTCCAAAGGCATACATGCTCGGAGCAATTGGAAATCGAGACTGGCCGGAGGTCATGGTGGTCAAGCGCTGACCTTGCCTGATGGATTCGGGCAGGTCCTTGTCAAACCACTTTTCCATCTGGGGTTTGTGATCATATAGATCCAGCTGCGAGGGAGCACCTGACATCAAAAGATAGATGACCCTTTTGGCACGTGGTAATACGCCCGCCTTTGAAACGTCGGATCCTAAAAGGTTCTGAGGCAGCAGATGACTCAATGCTGAGGCACCGATGCCCCACAAGGCTCGCCCCATGAAGTGGCGACGATTCAACAGGTCGTTATCCAGCTGGTTTTGCCGTGTGTTGCGGTCCTGCATGTCAGTGAAGAGTAAGGGCTTCATCCAGATTCAACAATAGGTTGGCAATCATTGTCCACGCGGCCAGTTCGGGTGCGTTGATCGCGCTCAGGCGAGGGGCTTCTCCCGTGGTAACCAACGCGGTGGCTTCTTCAGGATGTGCCTGAAAATACTTATGGTGATCTTGCCACTGAGTGACCAGCCACTGAGTTTCCGTTGGATCGGGCTTTCGCGCCACCGCCCGGATCATGGCTTTTTCGACTTGATGCTCGAGAGGACCTGTTCCCTGAGTGGTGATCCACTCGGCAAATCCTCGCGCAGCCTCGACATACTGAATATCGTTCATCAGATGCAGGGCTTGGAGTGGGGTGTTGGTACGTTCCCGTTTGACTATGCAGGCTTCCCGGTTAGGGGCATCCAGCAGGGTCATGCCTGGTGGAGGACTGGTTCGCTTGAAAAATGTGTAGAGGCTCCTTCGATAGAGGGCATCTCCATTATCGCGAACAAAATTCGCCGTACTGCTGCTGGGGTAGGCAACCGCCTTCCAAAGCCCTGCTGGCTGGTAGGGCTTGACCCCTCTTCCTCCCTCGGTTTCCACCAACAATCCGCTGATCCAAAGGGCATTGTCACGAATCATTTCCGCATCCATTCGGTAGCGGGGGCCGCGTGAAAGCCAGCGGTTGTCTGGATCATGCTTGAGAGTCTCTTGCCGCAAGCTACTGTCTTGGCGGTAAGTTGCAGAGGTGACGATCAGGCGGTGGATATGTTTCATGTCCCATCCACTACGGATCCATTCTTGCGCCAGCCAGTCGAGCAATTGGGGGTGAGTAGGCAATGCCCCCTGGGTACCAAAGTCTTCCGGCGTACGAACCAGTCCGTGACCAAAATGTTCCTGCCAGAGTCGATTGATCATGACTCGAGCTGTTAGCGGGTGTTTTCCATTGACCAGCCACTGTGCCAGGCCCAGGCGGTTGCGGGGAGCTTCTGCGCCCAATGGTGGGAGCATGGCAGGAACATCGGCAGAGACTTTTTCGCCTGGCTTGTCATATTCCCCACGATGCAGCATGAAGGTATCGCGTGGTTCGGCGCGCTCGCGACTAACCATGGAGCGTGGGATGGATTGCTCAATCGCTTTTTTCTCACTCAGGAGTGATTCTTTCTCCTGCTCAAGTGTCTGAAAGATGAAACGGCTTTGCGTGGATTCATATCTCAAGAAGTGGTCTCTTAGCAATGCAAGGTCTCCTTCTCCCGGTTTTTCGGTATCCTTTCCGAACAGGGCTTGTAGATTGTCGGGCAATGATGCTCCATGGGTGCCACGAATGAAGTGGAACCATCGATCGAAGCTCTCGAAGCCTTCATCCTCCTGAGGCCATGAAGTATGAATGCCCGCCTGATCCCAGAACACCGTGCCATCGTATTGGGTGAAAGCCCAACCGGTTATACGCACACCCGGCTCCAGGTCTACATCGCCTGGCTTGACTTCCAGGCGAAACCATTGACCCGCAGGCGGAAGGTCTCCAAGGTGTTGATAACCCGTTTCCGGGCCCCCTTTGCCGTGTTCAATGCGATCCTTGCCCCAGTAAGCGCGGTGATTCCAGTCCTTGGAATAAAATTGAAGCATCAGGGACTGGGGTGGATCGTTGGGATCCAGATAAACCCAACTGAAGAGGGTATCTTCAGGGCCGACCCTGAGCCCTGGAGCGACTTCGGTAAAAAAGTGCTGACTTGATCCGGAAGCTTTTCGTCGGTGTGATTTGATGCCTGCCTGGACGGGGTAGGCTGCACCGGAGACAAAGACCCATTCGCTGTCACCAGTGGATGGCTTGGCGCCCTCGGGCAATTCATCATCGACCCAAACGTAATCGCGCTCAGTCGGTGAAGAAACCAAGCCGGGTTCATTCTCTGTATCCATGGACGCGAGGGTAAGACGCACCGTTTTTTCGATGGCAGCCAGACGTTGATCCAGGGTCTTGAGCTGTTGCTCGTGCTGTGGAGTTTTCAGCGCGATTGTCGGTGGGTACAGCAGGGCATTGCGATCCATCGGGTTTTCGTCGAGCTGGTTGTAAAAGGCAAAAAGCTGGAAGTATTCCTTCTGGGTGATGGGATCAAACTTGTGATCATGACATTGGCTGCAGCCGATAGTCAGCCCCATCCAGACGGTTCCCAGCGTATTGATGCGATCGACGGCATATCGAACGGCAAATTCTTCTGGAATGGCTCCTCCTTCTCCGGTGCTGACGTTGCAACGATTGAAGCCGGTTGCCACCAGTTGATCGATGCTCGGGTTGGGTAGCAAATCCCCCGCAATCTGTTCGATGGTAAAGTCGTCAAAGCGTTTGTTTTGGTTCATGGCCTTGACCACCCAATCGCGATAAGGCCATATGGCGCGCTCGTTATCGAGGTGAAGGCCATGCGTGTCGCCGTAGCGTGCGGCATCCAGCCAATAACGGGCCCGGTGCTCTCCGTAACGTGGTGATTCCATGATATGGTCCACCCATTTTTCATAGGCATTCTCGTCAGGGTCTTCCAAATAGGGTTTCAAGGCATGAGGATCTGGTGGGAGGCCCGTCAGCGTCAGAGACGCTCGTCGGAACAAGACCGCTTTGGGTGCTTCCTTCTGTGGGTCGAGCTCCTGTTGCATCAATTGATTGAGAACGAACTGATCGATGGGGTTGCGCACCCAGCTTTGGTAGACGACTGAGGGAGGCTGAATCTCCATGGGAGCCTCAAAGGCCCAATGCTTTTCATAGGTGGCACCTTCCCTGATCCATGCCTCGATGGATTCCTTTTCCTCCCTGGTGAGCTCAAGACCGGTCTCAGTCGGTGGCATACGCTCCTCGGGATCGGGATGATGCATGCGTTGAACCATGAGGCTTGCAAGAGGGTCTCCCGGCAGAATGGCAGCCCGGCCTTCTGAGTTAGGCTGCATCGCACCGGAAGGAATATCCAGGCGCAGGTCCGCTTTTCGCTTGGCAGCATCGGGCCCATGACACGCAAGGCAATGCCGCGACAAGATGGGCCGAATGACCTCGTTGAAGCCGTGGCTCTCGGCAGTTCCCCCTGTTTGCGTGCAGAGAGAACAAGCAAGGATGAGAACAAGGAGCTGAATGTCTTGGGGCTTCAGTTTCATGACTCAGTGATTATGATGGCACAATGGGCCATGGTTGCACCTCATTTGTCGGCTTTTTTAAAGGGAAGCAAGCACCCAGATCCAATGGTTTATCCTTTGAAGGGAAGGATCAGATAAGTGTCCATGTCGATAGGAGCGAATAATTTCAAAGGTGTGTGCGCTTTGATTCGGTAGAATTGTGTTTCTTGGATCTGATCAATTTTGAGGCCGAGAGGTTGGGTTACAAGACTCCAATGCTTTACTGGCTCATAAGGACCCTCAGCTTGCTCGGCCGATTCCAATATGATAGCATCCAGAGGATCTGCATGGTTCTTGATTTGTTGCTCGATCCAGTCTCGGCGATAACTCATGCGTGTACCGGCGATTTGCCCAGGTTGAGGTTCATCCTGCAAAGGTATTGGAATCCATATTTCCCCTGAATCAGTGGACTTTCCTTTTTGGTAAAGGCCTCCATTATCAAAGAGCATGGCTTTGAATGGCGCATCTGACTCTCTCACCTTGAACTCACCCCCGGCACTATAGCTGATGCCTGCAAGATACCATTGTTGATGGATCTTGATGAACATTCCGCCACCTGAATCGCCTCCGCTCAAACCTGCTTCATTGGGGAGTCCGTCTTGATCAAAGAAAGCTACAATCAGTTCTCCAAGGTTTCGGTCCACCAGGCCGTGTTCTTGCAGGACATGATGGATCCTGTTTTCTCCCCATCGCAAGACTTTGTGCTGGTGCCCCCACTTCCAACCTCTCAGGGTCTGGCTTCCACTGACCTCCAGCCAAACCGCTTCTCCACGTGAAGGACCCTTTCCAAAAAGAAGGGTGCGTCGCCCTGCTTCCTGGGAACCGCTGTAAATCGGAACGAAGTCCGGGAAGGGATCGGAAACGCCCCACAAGGTCAGGTCAGATTCAGGATCGGGTATTTTAACCACTGCCATATAGGGCTGGCCAATGAGATGGAATGTGTCCCCCAAGGAGCCCCCGACATGTTTGGCAGTCACAAACCATTGATCGGCTATGGGCGTCCCCAGAAAAGCATTCCAATGTCCCTGCAGGTGCCAGAGCTTTGCTTCGGAAGCATCCTGGGGAGGCATTGTGTTGTGCTGTGGATCCTCCACGGACACGAAATGGACAGCTTGTAACGAGAGGGTCAAAAACACGTATTGCCAAAGGACCCAGCCCATGAATGTCCAGGTTAATTCCTTGCTCCACCCTGGAGCCTTACCTAAAATGTGATTAGTCACTTTAATTAAAACACACTCTCATGGATACTGACGAAAAAACCTTTCCACAACCGGTTCGCGAGTTCAAGCAGGACGCGCTCAACGTATTGGTCTTTGGCTCACAACCCGAGATGGCTCAGTATGCTGCCATGGAAGTCCGTCAACACCTCATGGAGTGTATTGCAAGCAACGGATCGGCTCGAGTGATTCTGGCAACGGGAAATTCTCAAATCACCTTTTTGAAAACGCTCATTGATATGGGTGGGGTCGATTGGTCTACCGTGACCTTGTTTCACATGGACGAGTATTTGGGCATTTCTTCGGATCACAAGGCGAGTTTTCGTCTTTACATGAAGCAGCGTGTGGAAAGTCTGGTCCAACCCAAGGCCTTTCATTACCTCGAGGGCGATGCGCTTCTGCCACTCGATGAATGTGATCGATACACCCAGCTGCTCAAAGAGGCACCTATCGATCTCTGTTGCCTAGGTGTTGGCGAAAATGGTCACATCGCCTTCAACGATCCTCCCGTGGCACAGTTGGATGATGCCCACTGGGTCAAGCTGGTGAAGTTGGATAACGCCTGCAAGTGGCAACAAGTCAATGAAGGGCATTTCGAATCCCTGGAAACGGTGCCTCCTTATGCTCTGACCCTTACCATTCCAGCCCTCTGTGCCGCTCGCAGAATGATTTGTCTCAGCCCTGAGACGCGCAAAGCAAAGGCTGTCCAGGCTGCGCTTGAGGGGGAAATCGGTGCTTCATGCCCTGCGTCCGCCCTGCGAAATCAACAACAGGCTACTCTCTATCTCGATCAGGATTCCTCAGCCTTGCTCAAAGCATAAAGGATTGCAGCAGATGAGTGCGTCCTTTTCCTCTGCTGGATATCGGATGCGCTGGGCTGGAAAGATGAGCCTTGCCCTGAGTCTCTCAGGTGTGGTTCTGCTTTCCTGACCCTTCATGGCAGGCCGCGCAGAGGTTTTACCCGAAGAGCTCCGCGGACATACCCAACCCCCCAGAGGATTTCAACTGGATCCTTCCCGCTGCAAGAGCGCGTTGGTGCAAGAGGATGGTGGTCGTGCAGACTCGGTCGCTGCGTGGATGAAGCTGCGTCAACAATGGACGCAACTCATGGGTCCCTGGCCTGAGCTTTTGGAACATGCACCCCTCCGGATATGGAGGCCGCCCGCCAAGTCGATCAGCATTTCGAGCAGCGAGTCCAATTGCAGGCTTCTTTAGATCAGTGGATCGATGGCATGCGCTTCAGTACACCGTTGAGATCAATCGATTGATGGGCCAAGAAGAGCGGATTTTCTTTAGCCAGCGTCCTGGGCATGCACCAACAACGCAGTCCAATGACCAGCTCCTGAAGTTCTTCAAATTTTTTCTTCGGTAGGAATCAATGGAGATCAAGGATGCTCACTGAGCCACCGTCTGGCCATGGCGGAGCCTGCCAGATGGCCTGTCGTCCAAGCAGCCTGAAAATTAAACCCCCCTGTCTCGGCATCCACATTCAAAGCCTCGCCCGCGAAATACAAACCAGGGATTTGGCGGCTTTCCATGGTTTTGGGTTGGATGTCCTGGAGGTCGATGCCACCGCAGGTGACAAATTCTTCCTTGTGGCGACTTTTTCCATCGACCTTAAAGACCGTATGGGTCAGGCAATCCACCAGTGCTTCCAGTTTGCGTGGTTTCAGCTGGTTCCAGGGAGTGTCTGCTGGCACCTTGCACCGCTCGAGCATGCGATGCCAAAGCCTCTTGGGTAGTCGAAATGGGACGGCATTGCTGACATATTTTTTTCCATTTGTGCCTGCATAATGTCTCAAGTTTTCGGACGGCTGACCAACCGATGGGATCCAATGAATGTGGCAGTGGAATGGCCCCTCTCTATCGTGAATTTCTCGGGCGGCCCAGCTCGAAAGTTTGAGAATGGCAGGTCCGCTCAGCCCCCAATGAGTTAGCAAAAGAGGACCGCGACTCTGGATATCACACCATGGCAAGTGACTACTGACTTCTTCGATACTCAGACCCTGAAGGCCCTCGATCAACCGGTCGTTGATTTGAAAAGTAAACAGAGAGGGGATGGGGGAAATGACCTGATGGCCAATGGCCTCCATCATGCGGATAGCTTGCCTAGATTGCATGCCGCCCCCCGCCCACAAGCATTGATGGGCCCTGATGGTGCAATCGTTTTTGAACTGAACCTGCCAATGGCCCGAGTCCTCTGGCAATAAGTTGACCACTTCTTTTTGGGTGTGTATTCGGATGCCTTTTGACTTGGCCTCATTTTCCAGGCAGTCCACGATGGTTGAGGACAGGTCGGTGACGGGGAACATTCTGCCATCGGGCTCGGTCTTCAGCGTTATGCCTCGATCCATGAACCATGAAACGGTGTCACTGGATTGCCACTGATGAAAGGGACCTAGCAATTCCTTTTGCCCTCTCGGATAATGGGACGCTAATTCCCTTGGTTCAAAGCATGCATGGGTGACATTGCAGCGTCCTCCTCCTGAGATGCGGACCTTAGTCAGAACTTGGGAACCTTTTTCGACGATGTGGATCTGATGGCCTGGAACACTTTCGGCTGCCTGAAGTGCGGCAAAGTAACCGGATGCACCGCCTCCGACGATGAGGATGGGGACTTTATGGGGTATCAAATGGGCCATGAGCTCTAGGAAGCTTGAGTCCGTTCCATCAGACCAGCCATCTCAGACACAATGGTTTCCTGGATGCTCCATTGAAAGGGTCCATAAATTCCATAATAAATCAGGGAAGAATCGGCCTCGTATCCGCCTTCCTTGAGAATGCGAATATTGGGAATATAACAGGGCACTTCATACGCATGGCCTACGCACCAGGGGCCCGACTGCTTGTAAAGTCGTTTGAAAAGCAGCGAATAATCCACCACCACCTCTCCTGCCATATTGAGAAAGCTGAGTGATTCGCCAATTCTCATGACGGACATGGGCAGCACGACAGCTTCTGGCAGGGTTTCCCCACGATCGAGCATTTTGAGAAACCTCGCCGCTCGTCGTTGAACATAAACGTTGGCATCTTGAAGATCCCCCTCCAGTTGGCCGCGGTTGGGAACTTTGTGAAGTGGAAGAGTCGCTTCGGTGTAAGCCCAGCGCATGCTGCCCTCTACGGGCTTCATGGGTCTTTGAAGCACTCCAACCACTGCACCCGCTAATTCGAGACCGTGACGTTTCGCTTCCATGAGATCTCCTCGAGGTGAGGGATTCTGATCGGCTCCCATACCTGTCAGATAGATGGGAATGGCCTGAGGGTAGGCGCTCCGGATGTGCTCTCTTGCGTAGGCCATGTATTCCCCGCTGATTTGGTAAAAACCATTGGCCGAAATGCTGGTTCCATGGCAGGCATAGCCGAAGGCAATGGCACGAAGGTTACCTTCTAAATCGCTGATTCGAAGAACCGGAACTTCCCAATCACGCGGACCCTCTGGGTTTTCTCCAAATTTTACGCCATCAGCCCGATAGACGCGACGGTTGATGGCGAAGCTAGCAGCGCCGATCCCTTTTTCGAGGCGAGCTGGCTGAAGATCTGCACAAGCCTTACTGACCACTTGGATGAGTTTGGATTGCAACTCCAGGCTGTATTTCTCGACCACTGCCTGGTCTTTTTCAGGCATGATGGCCATCACATCGAGCGTGTCTGCAAGGATGGGGCCGCTATGAGTGTGGCTACTGACCACCATGACGGAACCTGTTTTCAGACCCAAGCGCTGATGAATTCCCTGCAAAACAGGCCTCATGAAAGCCCCACTGACTTCACAATTATCGAGGGAAACCATCACAAATGTCCTGATTTCACCACGAAATGACATGGCCTGCGCCATCAGCCGGGTATCCACTCCCTCACTGGGTTTCCGTCGCGCAGCATAACCTGCCATAAAAATGGGCTCCTTGGGGGTTACATCAGCCTCCGCAAAACCCATTTGCAAGGGCGCTGAAAGCTGCCCATTGAGCGTCAAAGACCAAAAGAGGACTGACAGCAGGCAGTGGAAGCGCCAGGGTTGGTTCAAAAGAGCAGCCATCGTCCTTACATAGCCAGCAAAAGAAGATTTGCGAAGTTTTAATTCCTCGACTCGACGTTTCCTCGTGATCACGGAGTGAGATTTCCCGTTGCAAAATCATCAGAGTGGGGATTAATTGCCTGCGTGGCCAGAAGTACCGACCACTCTGCTGTCAAACGATACCGTCCCACCATGGGCCAACGCCTTCATGGCCTACTGTGGGTTGTTTTATCTTTATTTGCATTGCTTGGTGCTAACTCCGCTTATCTAGCGGCGGTAACTTTTCTCGAATGGATCAAGGGGGAGCTCTACCAGAATTATTTTTACCAAATCATGTTTTTAGGACACCTAATTTTAGGCGTTCTTCTGGTGCTTCCGTTCATCATTTTCGCTTTCTTTCATCTGCGCTTGGCTTTTCGGCGCAAGAATCGTCGGGCTGTCAAAGTAGGATATGCTCTTCTGATTATTTCTCTGTTGCTTTTGATCTCAGGATTTGCGCTCATGCGCGTGGAAGGATTCGAAATTCGCGATCCGAATACCCGCACTTGGCTTTATTGGACCCATGTAATCACCCCGCTTCTGGTAGTGTGGTTGTATGTGCTTCATCGTCTTGCGGGTCCTAAAATCAAATGGAAAATGGGTGTCGGGTGGGCCGGCTCCGTGGCTGCGGTCGTGTTGATTATGGTGGGACTGCATCATCAGGATCCTCGAGCTTGGAATGTTGAAGGTCCCAAGGAAGGAGAAAAATACTTTGAACCCTCCTTAGCTCGCACCGCAACCGGTAACTTTATCCCTGCCGACACACTGATGATGGATGCCTACTGTCAGCGATGCCATAAAGATACCTACAACGATTGGTTTCACAGCGCCCATCATTTTAGCTCATTCAACAACGAGCCCTATTTGTTCTCAGTCAAGGAGCTGAGGGATCAGCTCATGGAGCGGGATGGAGACGTCAAGGCCTCCCGTTGGTGTGCTGGATGTCATGATGTAGTGCCCTTTCTAAGTGGCGCGTTTGATGATCCGCAATTTGACATTCGGAAACACCCGACCGCTCACGCCGGAATTACATGCACTGTTTGTCACGCTATTACGCATGTTAATAGCACCAAGGGCAATGCCGCTTACACTCTCGAGGAGCCCATTCACTACCCTTTCGCAAAAAGTGAAAACCCTTTATTACGGTATGCGAATGAGCAGATGATCAAAGCAAAACCAGCCTTTCATAAGAAGACCTTTCTCAAGCCGCTTCATGAAAATGCTGAATTCTGTTCGACTTGCCACAAGGTGAGCCTTCCCGGAGAGCTTACCCATTATAAAGAGTGGCTAAGGGGTCAAAATCACTACGATAGCTTTTTACTCAGTGGAGTTTCAGGTGGTAACGCGCGAGCCTTTTATTATCCTCCTAAGGCACAGTCCAACTGCAACGGTTGTCATATGCCAACCAAATCATCCGCTGATTTCGGTGCACAATATTTGGATGAAAGCGGGGCTCTCAAAATTCATAATCATCTCTTTCCTGCTGCCAACACCGGTATCCCGCATTTGCGTCAAGCCCCCGATTGGGTTCAGAAGTCTCATGAAGACTTCCACAAAGGCAATGTAAAGATAGAGCTTTTTGGCCTCAAGAAAGGTGGGTCGGTAGACGCGCCCCTGACAGCTCCAATCAGGCCCAGCATTCCCACTTTGGAGCCCGGAGAAACTTACCTTTTCGAAGTCGTGATACGGACACTCAAGCTCGGTCATCTTTTCACTCAGGGGACTGTTGATTCCAATCAAGTTTGGATGGATGTGGAAGTGAGCGACGAGGAAGGCGTATTGGGGCGAAGTGGCAGTATGGATGAGTCTCGGCGCGTGGATCCCTGGTCTCATTTTGTCAATGTTTATATGCTAGATAAGGATGGAAATCGCATCGACCGCCGCAATGCGGCAGACATTTTTACTCCCCTCTACAATCATCAGATTCCACCCGGAGCAGCCGCAGTTGTTCATTATCAGTTCACGGTTCCAGAGGATCAGCAAAAGCCTATTGAAATTGAGCTCAAGCTAAACTACCGGAAGTTTGATTCAACTTATATGGAGTATGTTTATGGTAAGGATTATCGAAACGACCTTCCCGTTTCAGTTCTCGCAGAAGATCGCATTAGTTTTGGTATCGAGGGGGGGATTCCGTCACTGAGCGAGCGAACTCTTGCCATTCAACCAGTAGATTTTCCAATGTGGCAGCGTTGGAATGATTACGGGATTGGATTGCTGCTTAAGGGCAATGCAGGAAGTGACAAGGGAGAACTTAAGCAAGCAGCGGCTGCTTTCAGCAAAGTGGAAGCTTTGGGGCGCCCGGAAGGCCCTATCAACCTAGCTCGAGTCTATTTCAAGGAAGGAAGAGTGGATGATGCAGCTCAGGCTTTGCAGAGAGCTGCAGCTTTTGATCCGCAGCCTCCGCGTTGGTCGATGGCCTGGTTCACTGGGCAAGTCCACGCGCAACGAGGCGAACTGGATCAAGCGATCACCAATTACCGGAGTATCCTGGAAGACCAATACCAGGAACTGGAAGATCGAGACTTTGATTTCAGCAAGGATTACGTTGTGATTAATGAATTGGGTCAGACTTATTATCTGCGTTCTAAGTTGGAGCGCGGTCGGCCAGAGGCTGAGAAACAATTCTTGAACCTGGCGATTGAGCAATTCCAGAAAGCGCTTGAGCTGGATTCGGAAAATCAGATAGCTCATTACAATCTCTCTCTCCTCTACGGGGAACTAGGCAGGAAAGGTTTGGCCGAGCATCACCGGAAAGCCCATGAGCGCTACCGCGTTGATGACAATGCTCGAGATCGAGCCGTAGCTACGGCCCGAGCGCGGGATTCAGCGGCTAGGCATGCTTCACAAAGCATTGTGATTTACGATCTCCAGCGAGACGTTGATTGAGCTCTTGGTTTCTCTCTGTTGTAGTCTTCTGAGTATTAGAAAGACTCAATTGACATTTGTTGCTTTCTTTCCGTGATGCTGTGCCCTCAAACGCCCATGGTATGTCCTGCTTTTTTGAATACTCTCCACGCACTACCTTTTAAAACTATTTAGGCTGGAATTTGTGGTTTGACTGATCGGATGAGTTCTTTATCCTCCCCCATCCCAATTGTCTGGTCGTATTATGAGGCAGCTTTTAACTATTGCTTGGAATGCGTTTACAGAACTTATGCGTCAGCCGGTGTTTCTGCTGCTGATGACAAGTTCTTCCGTGTTTTCAATTTTTTTAGCGTGTACACCTTACTTTGGCTTTGGAGAGGATCCCAAATTAGTCAAGGACAGTGTATTGGCGACACTTTTGCTGGTAGGTCTATTTTGCGCAGTCATCAGTGCCTCCTCCTCTGTAGCCCATGAAATAATGTCAGGCACGGCTCTTGCAGTTTTGAGCAAACCAGTTGGCAGAATGGTCTTTTTGCTAGGAAAGTATATAGGATTGGCCTTGACGCTAGTGGTTTTGACTTATGTCAATTTAATGAGTGCTTTGATAGCTAGCAAAATCGCCTTTACAGCATACGGAGACGCTGACAAAACAGCCCTCTTTTTATTTACTGGCGCAGTGGCTTTGGCGTTCTTGATTGGTGGATTTTCTAATTATTTTTTAAATCGGAATTTCACCTCCGATACAGTGGCTTTCGTGGTGATCTTGTCAACTCTGGCCTTCTTTGTTGTTTCGCAGAAAGCAAGGGTAGACGCAATGTTTGAGGACCATATTGACACAGATTACCGCTTAATACCGGCCGCACTCCTTATCCTTTGCGCATTTTTACTTCTGGCGGGTATTGCTTTGGTTTGTTCCACCCGTATTGGTGTTATTCCTAGTTTGACCGTTTGCAGCTTACTATTTCTCTTGGGATTAATGTCGGATTTTCTTTTCGGTCGATGGGCCGAGCCTGCTTGGATCGCATTTCCCTCCCATAAATCTCTTCAGTCTGCACCTTTTACTTCTGAACAAAAGAAATTGCTATCATCCGTAATCGAAGCGGTTGATTTGGATGATGACAAGCAAATGGACGCCTCAGAAATAAAATCCATCCGGTTTGAGGATCTTCAACTAATGCGTGAGGCCGGTATGGACGGTCGGTGGTGGGCCAAGGCAATTTATGCGGTAGTTCCCAATTGGCAGTTGTTTTGGCTCGCTGATGCTCTGGAAAACGAAAAAGTTATTCCTTGGTCATACGTGAGGCGGGCTTACGCTTATGTAATTTTTTATTTGGGAGCCATTATGTCACTTGCGGTGATGAGTTTTGAGACGCGAGAACTAAATTAATTTTTAATCTTATATTAATTTATACTACCCATTTGTATGCAAAGAAATACACAGCAAAACGGTTTGGTGAATTTGTTAGGATTGTTTGCAGCCTGTTTGGTTGCAGCCATAGTCGGTAACGTGGCGCAGTCAGCTACTGCAGCAGTAGGGGCTGTTTTCCTCGGGGTGGGATTCTTGGTGGCGGCCATAAGCTATTTTCAGATGCGCTTGGAACATCGTGAGCACCTTGAGCAGTTGGAATATGAAGAAATTGCTCGCGACCGCAATCGATCTGCCCTTTTCGATGAGTCTGGTGCCGACACTTTCATTGCTAAGAAGGCCAGAGAACAATTTGAACGTTTTTTTGTTCCGGCCTTTACCGCTTTCCTTGGTCTAGGCCAAGGAATTGGCGTTTTTGTTCTATGGAAATGGTTGCCCCAAGCTCCATTACCTGATCTTGCAAAAGCACCATTGGTGATGGTTATGTTTTCTGTCTTTGCTCTTATTTTGTTTATGTTGGGCAAATTCAGCGCTCGCTTGGCTGGAATAGAGAAACTGCGTTTACTGCGTCCTGGTGGTGCTTATTTACTCTTAGGATCAGTAATCTGCGTGGTGGTGGTGGTGGCATTCGCCGGCGGTTGGTTTGATTTCACTCGGCTTGATTTCTATCTAGCCCGCATAATGGTTATAATTCTTGGCCTCTCTACCATTGAAAATTTCGTCAACTTAATCCTAGAAGGTTACCGGCCTAGGGGGAGAGGCAAATCCGAGCGTACTCTTTATGAAAGTCGATTGGTGGGTCTATTGGGTCAGCCAGCCGGATTAATAACTACAGCGGCACAAGCCTTGGACTATCAGTTTGGCTTCAAAGTATCAGAAACATGGTTTTATAAGTTTCTTGAGCGAGCATTGGTATGGTTAGTTTTAGCACAAATTTCAATCCTAATGCTTTCAACATGTTTTGTAATCATTAATCCTAACGAGCTCGCTATCGTTGAACGCTTTGGAAAGCCCCTTGCCGTCGATCCTGTTTTAGAACCAGGGCTCCATTTCAAGTTGCCTTGGCCCATAGAGCAAATATATCGACATCCGGCCAAAGAAATTCAAAATTTTAGTGTGGGAAACTATTTCGATGATAATGCTTCCAGAAATAGGGTTCTTCTTTGGCAAGCAATTCAGGGTGAGACGGAGACAAATTTTTTGGTTGCTAGCAAGGAACAAACCTCAATTGAAGAAGATCAAACAGTTCCGGTTAACCTTCTTACAGCGGCAGTGCCAATTCAGTATGTAGTGAATGATTTTTTGGCGTGGTCTTATAAGCATGCCGAACCTGCTAAGCTTCTCAAATCGATTAGTAACCGCGAGGTTGTTCGTTACTTAGTTAGTGTAGATATTATTGACTTCATGTCTACCGGTCGACTCGAAGCAGCCAATAATCTTAAAGAAAACATTCAAAACCAAGCGAATGCCTTAGAGTTGGGCGTTGAAGTGCTTTTTGTAGGCTTACAAGACATACATCCACCCATTGGAGATAAAACCACACCTGTCGCAGCATCTTTTGAAGAAGTTATTGGTGCTGAGCAAGAGATGCGTGCCAATGTTCTTAAGGCTGAAGGTGACGCTGCCGAAATGGTTCCTCGAAGCCGAGGCGAGGCGGCGAAGTTATTGTCCGAATCGCAGGGAGCAAGCTTCGAGCGCATCCTGACAAGTGGTGCTAAAGCTGAGCAGTTCCGAGATTTAATTAAGGCATATGAATCTGGGCCAGATGTCTTTAAGCAGCGAAAGTATTATGGCACTCTAGCTAATTCTCTCACTAATATACGTAAATACGTTATTATTCCCGAAAACGTGAAAGAAACATTTCAACTCAATTTAGAAGATAACATTGCCTACGATCTGTTAGGTGCCAGACCTGAAGAGCGTTAAATAATCAAATTTTAAACCGTCGAATTTCCATAAACTATGAATAAACAAAAAATTTCATTCCTAATCGGTATAATCCTTCTATTGATTTTTGCTTCAATTCTATTCATTTTTCAAGTGCGGCAATCTGAAGTAGCAGTCGTAACCACTTTCGGAAGCTATTCTAGGACGATTGAGGACGCTGGATTAAGGTTTAAATGGCCATGGCCCATTCAAAAAGTGTACAGGTTTGATAATCGCCTTCAAAATTTTGAAAGAAAATTTGAGCAAACTACAACAGGAGACGCCAAACCCCTTATAATTGAGGTCTATGTAGGTTGGCAAATTAGCAACCCTAAGATTTTTCTTGAGCGCTTCAATGGAGACATTACTAAAGCGGAACAAAATTTGGAAAGCCTTGTGCGGGATGCTAAGAATAGCGTGATTGGGCAACATCCTTTTCGTGATCTTATTTCACCTCGAGAAGAAGATCTAAAATTCAACGATATCGAAGAGGAAATTGTTGCTGCTATTCAGACAGAGGCTAAAGATGATTATGGAATGGATGTAGTATTTGCAGGTATAAAACAGTTGGGCCTACCTGAAAGTAACACCCAAAAGGTTTTTGAGCGCATGCGTGCCGATCGTCAGCGTTTAGTTAAACAATTTCAAGGAGAAGGCGAAAGCAGGGCTATGGAGATCCGGTCAAAAGCTGAAGCAGAGAGCACCCGGATTTTGAATGAGGCCAAAGCTCAGGCAATTAAGATCGAAGGAAAAGCTGAGGCTCAAGCCAACGAATATTATAAAGTTTTCCAAGAGAATCCAGATTTGGCAGAATTGCTACTAGGC